>Ga0366800_1006_pt1 | contig 45514 bp, 47 predicted proteins | sample BONcelN113001E14_FD_207034 | JGI IMG/M metagenome (GOLD analysis project Ga0366800, IMG submission 207034) | Enriched cells from coal bed in the Powder River Basin, Montana, United States - BONCAT cells N11 rep3 HSBNCT.N11.300.1.E14 ...
TTGATTCTTTTTTTATGATATCCTTTTGCATTATATTTCCCCCTTGACAGCTATAAAGTTGCCGTATCATTATCAGGAATCGATTAATTGCTGCTGATCGCCAGCCTCATGATCCCTTCTTCGCTCAATTCATCCTTTAAAAGCTCACCCCGCACTTCACCGTCATGCATTACGAGTGCCCTGTCACACATGCCTATGATTTCGATCATCTCTGATGAGATCATGATGATACCGATGCCTTTCCTTGAAAGCTCATTGATTAAATTATAAATCTCGTACTTGGCGCCTACGTCTACACCTCTTGTAGGTTCATCGAGAATAATTATCCTGCAATCTGCGTTAAACCACTTAGCCAGAACCACCTTCTGCTGGTTACCCCCGCTTAAATTAAACGCGTTCATCTCAGAACTCGATGCTTTTATCCTTAGCGTTTCAATAAGATTATGGGCAATGTCTTTTTCCTTCTTACTGTTGATGATTCCCAGGAAGTTCATCACATCCTTCAACCTCGTCATTGTCATGTTCTTTCGCAGGGACATCGATAAAATAACTCCCTGCTCTTTTCTGTTTTCCGGAACAAAACCGATTCTATGCTTTACCGAATCCTTGCAGTTCAAAATATTGATCCGTTTTTCATCAAGATAGACAGTTCCACTGTCTTTTTTGTCAGCTCCGAATAACGCCCTCACGGTTTCGCTTCTTCCACTCCCGACAAGCCCTGCAATTCCAAGTACTTCGCCGCTTCTCAAAGAGAATGACACGTTCTTTACTTTACTGCCACTGCAGAGATTTTCAGCTCTCAATAGGGTATTTCCCAAATTGCTTTTTCTAGTTGGGAACAAACCTTCCAATTTTCTTCCCACCATTTCGGTGATGATGTCATCTCTTGTCACAGCACCCTTCAAAAAAGTATTTACTACCGTACCATCTTTCAAGACGGTTACCCTGTCGGCGATACGGAATACTTCGTCAAGTCTGTGTGAAATATAGATAATGCTTACACCCTGCGCCTTTAAATTTAGCAAGAGATCAAGTAGCTTTTCGACTTCTGATGGAGCAAGCACTGCCGTCGGCTCATCCAGAATCAGTATTCTAGCATTCTTTGAGAGAGCCTTTGCAATTTCTACAACCTGCTGATATGCAACGGTCAAATCTCCCACGAAAGCCTTCGGATTAAAATCAAACCCGATCTTTTCAATCAATTCCTCTGCTTTTTTATAAAGTTGATTATAATTAACAAAGCCCATTTTATTACTAAGCCGGTCAATAAAAATATTTTCAGCAACTGTAAGATGTGGAGCCAGCATAAGTTCCTGATAAATGATACTTACTCCCAGCTCTTTCGATACGGTTGGATTATGCATTGTGACTTCCTTACCATCAATCTTGATCGTACCTGAATCTTCCCGATATACTCCTGATAAAATTTTCATCATCGTCGATTTTCCTGCACCGTTTTCGCCCACCAAAGCATGTATCTCACCGGGTTTTACATGAAAGGTTACATCCTTAAGTGCATGCACGCCGCCAAATGACTTCTTTATTTTTATCATTTCCACCCTGTATTCCGTCGACATTTCAAAACCCCCAGCCGTTGGTAATTATAATTGTTTCGTATTATGAATCTTGGGTGGTTTTTACCACCCAAGATTCCAGCATTTTATTAACTATTTTTTAGAAATCTGCATCAGCTCTGTAATACTTGTCAACATTCTCCTTTGTGATAACTGCAGGATCCGTGTTAATGAGCTTTGGAATATTCGTGTCTCCATTCAAATATCTCATAGCCGTGTCGACTGTTGTAGACGCTACTAAGGCGGGATCGTTCAGACCCGTTGCACCGTACTCACCTTTTTTGATTAGTTCAAGGGCTTCCTTCTGTGCGTCAGCTGCCGCACAGATCAATATCTTGTCTTTTTTGCCTGCTGCAGTAACGGCTTTCAAAGCACCGAGTGCCATACTGTCATTTTCCGCAACGATTACATTGATGTCAGGAGCTGCTACCAAGATGTCTTCTGCAGCTTTCAGTCCTCCGTCAGTAGACCATGCACCCCAGCCCTGCGTCAAAATTGTAAAGGATGTCTTGTTATCAAGTCTGAGCTGTGCTTCTGTTAAACCGCGGATGACACCTTCTCTTCTATCAACTCCAAGCATATTACCCTGGTTTCCGCTAAGCAGCGCCATTTTGATGGGTGTGCCCTTCATCTTTTCCCCCAGCCACTGTCCAACGAGTTCACCATTCGCTACGTTGTTAGACTGAATCAATGAAACGTAATCTGCACTTGGGTCTATCGAGTTATCCATGATTACTACAGGGATTCCTGCCTTTGTACATGCTTTTGTCGATGGGATCATCCCTTTGGGATCGGTAGGGTTTAATATGATCAAATCCACGTTTTGCGCGATCAAATCCTCAATCCCCGCAATCTGTTTGTTCACATCACCCTGGGCATCCATCGAAACGCATTTTACGCCTAATTCCTCACATTTCTTTTTCACTGCATTTTCCTGAGCGACAAAGTATGGTGCCGAAAGTGTCTGCATGCTCAAGCCGATGACAATATCCTTCGGATCCTTTGCTTCCGGTACCGCCGAGGATGTATCCGTGTTTGTCTGGGTTGCTTCTTCCGGAGTTGTGCATCCGCACATGCTTGCAGCTATCAGGCCGATTACTAAGATAATTGCTAATAATTTTTTCATACTATCCACCTCATTTTAAATTTTTTTTTGATATAAAGAATTAATTAAGTACTTCTTATAAAAGGATCTTTTTCATGATAATCGTCTTGATCTGCGTCATTTCTTCGAGCGTATAAGAAATGCCCTCTCTTCCCAGGCCGCTCTTCTTATAACCGCCAAAAGGGATCTCCAGCGGCCGGTAGTTGCCGGCTCCATTAATAACGATACCCCCGCTCTCCATTCTTGCAGCTGTTTTCATGGCCTTATTCATATCACGGGACATTACGCCCCCCATAAGGCCATACATGGATTGATTTACAATCTCTACAGCTTCATCCATTGTTTCAAAAGCGATAACCGGGAAAACTGGCCCAAATATCTCCATGTCTTGCGCTGCGTCCATGGATGGAGTTACGTTGGTCAAAACAGTCGGCTGAAAGAATGCTTTATCAAGCCGTTTTCCTCCGTAAATACAGTTTGCACCCTGCTTGACCGTGTGTAACACCTGCGCTTCGACTTGTATCGCAGCTTTTTCACTAATCAGACATCCCATTTCAGTTTCAGGATCAAGGGGATTCCCGATTTTGATCTTTTTAAGCCTTTCAATCAGCTTCGTCGTAAACTCTTCTACCACAGACTTCTCAACGATAAACCTTTTTGCGGCACAACAGGTTTGCCCTGCATTCAATGTTCTTGCAAATAATGCCTCTTCAACAGCCAAGTCAATATCTGCATCCGAATATACAACGAATGCGTCATTCCCTCCAAGTTCAAGGAAAAATCTATGTAGGTGAGGTGCACTTTCTTTTGCGACATCGATTCCGGCCTTCGTACTCCCAGTAAGACTCACTGCATTTATTTTTGGACTTGAGATCAACCATTTTCCTAAAACTGAGCCCACACCTGTCACAACCTGGACCGCACATTCGGGAACGCCTGCTTCAATGAGCATATCGACCAATCGTATGATTGACAGAGGGTTGTCGGATGACGGTTTCACAATGATTGAATTACCGGTGATAAGGGACGGAGCGGCTTTATGTGAAAACAGGTCGATCGGAAAGTTGAAAGGTATCACGAGAACAATAACGCCCAGTGGTTCTCTTCTGGTAAAGATAATATCATTTTCAAAACCAACTTGAGAATCCGGTAATGTTATTCCGTAAAAATGGTTCGCTTTTTCAATATAACCACGGAATACCCTTAACAAAGTATCCACTTCCGCGACACTCTCCCTGACTGTTTTTCCCGTTTCGGTAGTAAGAAGAACCGCTAGCTCATTCTTTTTTTCCTCTACAATCTCTAAAAATCTTCTTAAGATTTTCGAGCGTTCAAATAAAGGAGTATTCCCCCACACTCTTTTGCCCTCAAGTGATATGTCTATCGCTTCCCTAATGTCTTCCTCCGCTGCATCCGGAACCGTATCGATCAGCTCCCCCGTTGCCGGATTTAAAACTTTGATTGTGCTACCACTTCTAGAGTCAACTGCTTTTCCACCTATTATCATTTTCATGTTCCTGCACCCCTTTCATTGATTCAAATAAGAAAGGTCCTTTTATTTCCATTTATTCATCCTATATCCTGATTATAGTTAACCTAGGGAAAGAATTGAATATAACATAACTCTTATTTTTTGAATAAATCTTTGAACTTGATAAACAAAAACCTCCTTTTACAAGATTGACTTGTCTCCGGAGGCTTATTACCAACTCTGTAGCAATACTATTTAATGATATCGTTTCTATCCCTGTATTCCTTGCAGGTAATCCCAAAATTGCTTTTGAACAGCCTGCATAGATATTCCTCATTTTCATAGCCAACCATATTAGCAATTTGGTATATCTTATACTGTGGATCGAGTAACAATTTTTTTGCTTTCATAAGTCTGTGATTTGTTAGATAGTTCTTGAAGGATATTCCCGTTTCCTTTTTAAAGAGAGTAGATAAATAGTTGGCAGATATGAATAGCTTTCGCGCCAGATCGTTTAATTCAATCTCATTCATATAATTTTTTTCTATATTTTCAATTACATAATTAATGATACTGTTGAATTGACGTTTGTTTTTACTGTTTGCCACATCGAAAACATTTGAAATAAATTCCTTTATCCACCCCATTAATTGATCAATATCTTCAAATTCCTTAATTTGCTCAAGTAAGGCAATCTCAGTTTCCGTAGTTTCATTCGAATTACTATGCTGATCAAGCAAGGACTTCGCCATGAGAACCAATTTGTAGCAGACATTGATTACATCCTCATAAGAGTGTATGGGTTTCTCAACAATATTTTTATGTAATTTTTCGATATATTCAAATAGCCCTTTCTTATCCAGCTCGTTTATCAGTTCGAGCAAATTCCTTTCATCATCTGAAAACATCTTTTGTAATTGCCCATTGCTCTTTGGAATACGATCAGAATGATTTATCCTGCCTTTTCCGTAAAGGAGCTTGTACTTAACTGCTTGGCAGGCGCCAAGATAAGATTCCCTAATTTCAAATACCTTATCGACCACCTGTCCCACTGCAATCGTCACCGAGTAGCCCTGATATTTCTTTATATTATCCTTAATCAAACGAAACAGCCAAGTATAGCTGTTTGAAATCTGGTGAGTGCTCCATCCGCTGTCATAAAAGGTTATCGTTGCCAGTCTCTTTTCGTCCAGTATGATTGCAAATCCTTTGTTATTGCTTTCGACTATTTCACTGGTGATATTTAACATACTGAAAATTGTCAATTCACGTTCATTCATATTTTTATCGATGAATATTTTCGAATAATCATCGAGTTCGATTACTGAAACAACTATTTTATTCGTAAGATATTCCTTGTTTATATCATAAATGATACGTGTCAGTTTATCCGGATTATCTGCCCTACCCTCCAGAATGCTCGTAAATATATGCAGTTTAACGATTTCAGTGTTTTGAACGTTGTCTCTTTTGAGCTTGTTTTTTACCTGTTCTTCCTGTCTTTCCTCATTTATTTCCAAAACAATTCTCTCCAGCAACCCTTCCAGCTCTTCCACTGAAATGGGTTTTAGCTGATATTCTGCGGCTCCAAGCTTCAATGCCTTCTGAGCATATGAAAATTCGTCATGTCCGCTTAAAATAATCGTCTTTATATTTTTCCCCATGGCTTTGATGGTTTCTATCAACTTCAGCCCGTCCATAACAGGCATGATTACGTCTGTAATTAAAATATCCGGAGTGGTTTCTTCAATCATTTTCAAAGCTTCAAGACCATCTTGAGCAATGCCTGATATTTCCAACTGAAGACCCTCCCAATTAATTTTTTTCTTAAGGCCTTCGGTTACGATCTCTTCATCATCCACGAGCATTACTTTATACATTTCATTTTTCCCCCTAAAACTTGCCAAATTATTAATTCACATTCCCATTTTTATCTGAACTGTTAATTGCCGGGATTATCATTTTCACACTGGTCCCACACTCTTCATTGTTGGAATAGAACAACCCGTACTGATTTCCATATTTTAATTTTATCCTCTCGTTTACGTTCTTAATTCCATAGCCATTGTGCGCTTCATGTCCTTCTAATATATAATTAATTCTCTCGAGGTCAACACCTGTTCCATTATCTTCGACCTTAAATTCCAGGTTCCCATTGTCGATCTTGCAGCAAAGTTTAATTACCCCGCCATGTTTCAGATATTTTAAGCCATGCAAAAGCGCATTTTCAACCAAAGGCTGCAATATTAATTTAAGCATTGGATACCCTAACACTTCTGGGTCGACCTCTTCAATATAGACAAATTTGTTTTTAAAACGGATGTTTTGTATATTCAAATAGACTTTAACCTGCTCCAATTCCTCTTCAGCAGATATGATATTCTTCCCACTGCTTAAACTTAGTCTGAAAAATCTTGCAAGATTATTGGTTATACTGGCTATTTCCTTGCTGTCTGTCATCCAGTATATTACATCAAGGGTATTATATAAAAAATGAGGATTTATTTGAACCTGAAGCGCCTTTAATTCAGCCTCCCTTTCCTTACTATTTGCAACCTTTATTTCCTCCAACAAGTTATTGATGGTTTTAACCATTTTATTAAAATCTTCACTCAATTCATCAACTTCAGCAAGCATGCTACCTTCAGCCGTGACACTCAAATCACCTTTCTGCATGCGCCTGAAACTTTTTGCCACTGCATTCAGAGGCCGGACGATGCTTGAAGATATCAGAAGATAAAGTACAATCACAAGTAAGCTTACAATAATACTAAAAGTGATTATTTTAGTTCGAACCTTGTTAAAATCACTCATTATTTCATTATAAGGTATTATGTCCGTGACCATCCATCCAATTGAACCGACTGAATTGAACACGATAATGTAGTCTTTTCCCTCAGAATTAAAATTCATCCAGCCCGACTTTTTCCTTAATATTTCCTTTGAAAATGAGGAAGCATTAAATTCATCCTGAACCCCTTTCGGATGATTATAAAACAAGGTATTTCCATCCTTATCGAGGATATAGATCCTGCTGTTGTACTTTTTACCTAAATTGCTAATATGGCGGAATAAATAATCCGCTCTTACATTAATATTGACGAATCCGATTTCTCCCTGATCTATGTCTGAGATTGGCCGAACACTTGATATTGTTGGTATGTCTAAAAAAGGGTTGTAATATTTATTGTAATACATTCCTTCCTTGTATGTATAAAACACATTATCCTGGTTTGAAAAATACTCTTCAAAGATCTGATAATCACTCACTCCAAATCCTATGGTATCTTCCAGCTTGTCAAACTGGAACCTGTTCGAAGCATTATTGTAACCATTTTTGAATACATTGACGGAATATATGTAATCGACCAGACGGCAATAACTCAATATTATTGTTCTTACTTCATTTTGGTCTTGAACGCGCATATCCAGGCTGTCTTTCTGTTCTGTTAATATATCTTTAAGCCTTTGATTATTTGATATGCCATAGGAAATTTGATAGGTATCCTGAAGCTTTATTTCAAGCATTTCAATGGACTTTATAAGATTGCCCTGTGCAGATTCAATCAGATTATTGGTCATTACTTCCCTGAAAAACTTTGAAGACATCATAATAATTGTAGAGGTCAAGATACATACAACAATTATAAAAGTAAAAACCAATATGTTTTTGATCTTGAACCTTCCGTGCCTTTTGACCTTTTCCATCCAAACTTTTAACCAGTTCATATGCTATATCCTCTAATCAACTCATAAAAATCTATTTTATAAAAAAGGTAATATTAATACTTGCATAACTAAAATATCATACAATTCATCATTTTCACACTATATAAATCTTTCATTTACTGGACAATTCTATTCCAACTCTCCGGATCTACGTTAATTGAAACAAGGCAACACTATAAGCATTACCCTGTTGTCCGTTCGAATCGTTCTGTTCATGAGAAATAACAAAGATGCGTTAGACATTTTACAGTCTTTCAGCACGTTTATTTGACAACAATTTATCCAAATATATGGATTTAAACTGTTTACTTGCCATCATTTGCTTTAAAGGTGGTAATTTAAGAATAACACCGAGTACTGCCGCCATCGCACGGTGATTGGCAAATGCCTGGTTATCAAATATAAGATTTTGGAGGGTTCCTTTTTCGATCGCTTGTAAAACAAATCGATGGGTACTATTCACCGGTGTAATGACTTGAACCTCTCTTCGCACTAATTCGATGGCATCTTTGGGACAACTTCGCACACATACCCCACAACCAAGGCATACCTTATGATCTACTTGCGCTGCCACCTTACCCTCTTTGCTGTTTTGCATAGAAATTGCTAATACCGGACATACCTTCTCACATTTGCCACATCCTACGCATCCTTTCGAAATCGCAGGGATATAATTTGTAGTAGCCACCGGCTGCATTGGGCTAAATTTTCTTGCTGCCTGCAAGGCTTCACAACAACAACCGCAACAATTGCAAATAAATGCTGGGGATTCACGAACATTTTCGCCAATTTGCACCAGATTCGCTGCATAAGAACGCTCTAATACATCCATCGCCTCTTTCTTATCAATTAATCGCGCATGCTGGCCATTTTCTGCAAGAGAACGAGCGACATTTCCAAAGGTTAAGCAAACATCCAATGGCGCATTTATTTCACATGGGTGGCCTGCATGCAGCATCTTATGTCTGCAATAACAAGTTCCAAGGCCTATATGAGTTGCTTCCTCAATAATATGGCTTGCTCTTTCATAATCCAAAATATGAATCGTGTTTTCATTCGTCAAGCTAGGCTCCTGCACATAAACTCGTCCAAGATGCGTCTCTGCTGCGAAAAATAAATCCTTAACAAAATCTTCTTCAACATTCATATATTGAAAATACAATTCACTTAAATATTTCTGATCAATGTCGCCTCTTGTACGCATCAATGCAAATTCAATAAATCCTGCCATTGGCGGCGGCATTACAAATTGACGCACCCCTTTATAAAACGAATCCACAAGTAACGCCTTCTCACAAAGATGCTCTAGAAAAATTTCCGCTTCCCCCTCACTGGTATTCCAGATTTTCGCCGCTTTCTTTGCAGTAAATGGACGAACGGGCAATAGGGCGACCCATTTGGCTTCAGTTTCTGTATATAGAATTTGCAGAATTTTATACAGGCTGTCTGATGGCGGAGCCCCTTGTGTAAACCAATTGATCCTTTCTTCTAAATTCTTATAGGCATTTTTACTTGTAATATGTCCCATGGATTCACCTTCCTAATACTTCGCATAAGTTCATATGCCTCATTATAATGCCAAAATACGGCAAAGGCAATCTCCCTGTGACTTCCTTACGAATTTTAAACGAAAATCGTTATTATACTTAGTCATAAAAAAGTACACCTCAAAGAATTAGAATTTTCATCCAACATTTGGGGTGCACTTCAATTTATATGTCTATTTTATTCTATTTCTACAAGTCGTTTAAGTATCTCATGTTTATTAATGGCAAGGGGAACTGGTAAGAAACCATATAATAAAAATAGCCGCAGCGATTAGCAATAGCGGAGTCTGCATTTTTTCTAATGTTCTTTTCGTTTCTTCTTTCATTTCGTTTGTACCCTTTCAGTTTCTCTAATTTATTTTATGAAATGATACTAACAAACATATATGTAGATTTTATGGAGAGATAATAAAATAGCAACTCAGAGAAAATAGTAATTGACATACGGTATTTATATGATATAATTCATTCATAGTTTTCCTATTTGTTTACTATGAATTAAAGGAGGTATTTGAAATGATAAAGGGAAAAGGAATATTAATATTAATCTTAGCAATCGTCATGACGTTTGGTTTGCTTGGATGTGCCAGCAGCAGCAATAATGAGAAATCTGCAGAAGCAACCGGTAATCTGCTCGAAGAAATTCAAGCGAAGGGTGTCCTCACTGTCGGTATTGAGGGAACCTACCCACCATATACCTATCACGATGAAAGCAGTAATGATTTAGCTGGTTATGATGTGGAAATTGCCAAAGCAATCGCCGAAAAACTTGGTGTTGAAGTTGAATTTGTAGAGACCAAATGGGACAGCATTATCGCCGGTCTTGACGCAGAACGCTTTGACGCGATCATCAATCAGGTTGGGATTACCCCGGAACGTCAGGAAAAATATGATTTTTCACAGCCATATACCTTTTCTAAAGGAAGCTTGATTGTTGCGGAAGAGAATAACACAATCACTTCCTTTGAAGATTTAGCTGGAAAGAAATCAGCACAAACCGTAACAAGCAATTGGGCTGCTACAGCAGAATCCTATGGCGCAACAATCGAGGGAACAGATGGATTCAGTCAATCAATTGAGCTCGTACTCGCTGGACGTGCGGATTCAACATTGAATGATAGCGTTACATTTTATGATTTTAAAAAAGCAAAACCGGATGCAAAGGTTAAAATAGTCGCTACTTCAGATGAAGTCAGCGTAAGCGGCGTTATGATCCGCAAAGACAACGAAGCGCTATTGGCCGCCATTGATACTGCATTGGATGAATTAAGGGCAGAGGGCAAGCTGAAGGAAATTTCTGAAAAATATTTTGGCGTAGATGTCAGCGCTGAGTAGAACTGAGTTATAGGTATAAGGAGATAAGCAATGTTCAACGAGAGAGTATTAAACATACTGCAAGAGTCTTTTTTTAAGATTCTCATACCCGGAATTACCTATACAATCCCGTTGACATTGGTTTCCTTTGCCTTCGGTCTCCTGTTAGCCATTACTGTAGCCTTGATTCAGGTAAGCAACGTAAGGGTTCTTACGCCGATTGTAAAATTCTATGTTTGGGTAATCCGTGGAACACCTTTGCTGGTGCAGATCTTTATTATTTTTTACGGATTACCCAGTGCAGGGATTGTCTTAAACGCCCTGCTCGCAGCAGTCATTGCATTTTCATTAAATGTTGGCGCCTACGCTTCCGAAACCTTGAGGGCGGCAATTTTGTCCGTCCCACTTGGTCAGATTGAAGCCGGATACTCCCTGGGCATGAACTATTTTCAGGTTTTGCACAGGATCATATTGCCACAGGCATTCAAGGTATCTGTGCCTCCTCTATTTAACTCGTTTATCGGTCTCGTAAAGGATACGTCCCTTGCCGCTAATATCACTGTTACAGAGATGTTCATGGTGACTCAGCGTATTGCAGCGAAGACGTTTGAGCCACTGGCTTTATACTGCGAAGTTGCAGTCATTTACCTGCTCTTCTGTACCGTACTGTCAAAGATACAGCATATGGCAGAGAAATCGTTAAAACTGGAACAGGGATGAAAAGGAGTGACAGAAATGCTTCAAATAAGGGATTTAAGTAAAAATTATGAAGATCTGAAGGTATTGGATCAAATCAATCTGGATATAGAATCCAACAAAACAACTGTGATTATCGGCCCTTCCGGCTCTGGCAAGACAACCTTGCTTCGATGCCTGAACCTTTTAGCGGTTCCGGATATAGGGGAAATCGATCTGAACGGAATTCATCTATCCTTTCTTGTGAATCAGCCGATTCAGAAGAAAAGGATCCTTGATTTCCGAAAAAAAACAGGAATGGTTTTCCAGAGTTTTAATCTGTTCTCCCACAGAACCGTGATAGAGAATATTATCGAAGGACCTGTGACCGTATTGAAGAAAAAGAAGTCAGAGGCGATGGAAGATGGTATGGCCCTTTTAAAAAAGGTTGGTCTAGAGGAGAAAGCAAACCAGTATCCAAGGCAGCTTTCGGGAGGGCAGCAGCAGCGAGTGGCGATTGCCAGAGCATTGGCCATGAAACCTGAAGTTCTTTTGTTTGACGAACCAACCAGTGCCCTCGACCCCGAACTGGAAATCGAGGTTCTGGAAATTATACGAAAATTGGCCAAAGAGCACTATACGATTGTGATCGTGACTCATAAAATGGGATTTGCTAAGGAAGTAGGTGATAAAATCATTTTTCTTGAAAATGGAAAAATACTCAGCCAAGGCAGCTATTCCGAGCTATATAACTCCGGAAATGAGCGGATCAGCAGATTCTTAAACACGCTTCAGTAGACGCACCGGGTAATTTTTTTACTGCCTTGATAAATTCGTTAAGTCTTCCAAGGATAATCTAGCGACGATTTCAAAGCCATTTCCCTGCCCCAGCGGCTTAACGATAACCGTCCCCATATCTGAAATCCGCTCCAGCCCAACACCCCTTGGAAAGCTGTGCGCAATAATAACCTGGTTGGTTCCCTGGGGAGGTATCATCTCCAGCTTTGACCGGAGATCATCCAGTATTCTTTCTTTTTCTGAAGCAGAAATATTTCTTCTCAAATTATAAATTGCATTCCAAAATGGATCAATCCGAACATTCGCTCGTCCGAAAGCCAATTGCGCTGTCATTACAGCCCTGCAAAAATGGCTACTTAGGATAGGGTAGCTAACAGGAATTTGTAGATGGCGAAGGACTTCCCCATAGTAGGCGGCCTGCCTCTTCCCCATTTCAGAAAGATTTCTTTGCGTATAACAGTACTGAAAACTCAAATTAGGCTGATCTTCCCCAATTGTTGCTTCCCCATGCCTAGCATAGAGTATATATCCTCCATTTCTTAATAAATCAAGTAAGGAATTGTTCAAAAGATTCCACCCCCACGGTATGTTTCTATTTAGAATCTATTATATTCATCTTTACTCTGTTCTGTCCTATTGTCTGCGATTGCTTCATCAACTTTTGTCTTCAATGAGTTTGTCGGAGGTAAGTTTATAGAAAATTGTTATTGACACAGCAAAACCCATCATGTATAATTACAGACAAATACAGTCTGCAATATCTTTGTGGAGGGATTACTATGAAGTATACGAAAGCAACGAATTATGCTTTGCATATCATGGCCTATTTCGTTAAGCAAGAGGGAAAAGACAATTTAAGCCTTCAGCCTTTAGCTAGTCATATGAAAATATCACCTACCTACCTGTCCAAGATACTCACTCAATTAGTCAAGGCTGACCTTATTCAGTCTACACCTGGAGTAAATGGAGGTTATAGCCTTAGGAAACCTAAGACTGAAATAAGCTTTTATGACGTCATTCAAGCCATTGAAGGCAGCGGAGCACTTTTCACTTGTGAAATGGATGAGAATCGTGCTTGTCACATAGAGAAGGTTATGCGAGACGCCGAAGAGAGAATGGTGAACCATCTTAAAGAAAAGCGTATTTACGACATAGTCTGAAAAATGAGCTAAAAACATAGGTAGTTGCAACTGCTCATTTTTTACCACAATTATAGATAATTACAGTCTTCATTACAGTTAATGGGGGGGGGGCTTATTATGAATCACATGCATCATCACAACCAACTGGATCAAAATTTTTTAAACAAAATTTCCTTTTTAGATAGCAAGCAAAGGGAGCGCCTCATACCACCCGAAGCACTGATTAGCCAAATGCAAATTCAAAAAAATCATACGCTACTCGATGTCGGTGCTGGCTCAGGTTTTTTTACAATACCGATGGCAGAAAATACATCTAGCAAAGTGTACGCTATGGATCCTGATCGGCGTATGCTCAGCGTCATAGAAGATAGGGCTAAGGAAAAAGGACTTACCAATATTGAACTGATTCAAGATTATATTGAAAACTTAAGCATTCAAAATAACAGTATTGATTTTGTTATGGCATCCTTAATACTCCACGAAGTGAGTTCACTGACAAAAGCACTCTCAAATATATTTGAGGTACTAAAAACAGGAGGGCACTTGTTATGTCTGGAGTATGAAAAGGACGACTTGATAATAGAAGGACCTCCAATGGCCATTCGTATTGGCTCAGAGGAACTCGAAAAAGCATTGTCATTCATCGGCTTTAAAATTGTGAAGAAGACTAAAATTAATGATGCGATATATACTGTTTTAGCAGTTAAAACGGATTCTATGCCTTGAGGATACATTTGGGAGTAGGTATTAACCTCCCCCTATCGGCGGGAAAATGGAGACCGTATCCTGATCCTCTAAAACCTGATCAGGATTCGCATGCCTTCCGTTGATCATTATGATTGCCGCTTCCTCTTTGAGGATATTAAGGCGGTCAACGATTTCTTTAGCAGTCGTGCCTGGTGCTATATCCATCATCATCTCTTTCTCACGATTTTCTCTAAGTGTTGCAAAGAGTTTTACTTTTATCTGCACATCATCACCTCTTATCATCATATGATTGGATTCACTAATCCTTTTTCTTTATCTTAAAGTTTGCCTCGTTATTCTGATTTTTACTATAAAATCCTAGTGCAAGCCGATATGGACCAGGGCAGCCCGGAGGTAAAAATGCCACCCGGTCTCCCGGATGAATTACGTGATCTAAAGAATAGGTTAACCCGTTAATAAAAATGATCTCCACTTCGTCCCAAGGAATTTCCAATTTATTAGCGAGCTCAGCCCCAGTAATGGGTTCCTCAAGCTCCATGATGAATGGTATGGACCCTCTTTTCCGAAAAGCTGCATCCAAATGCATGAAACCTCTGACCTCAATCGTTTTTTTGCTTTGTTCCGACATTTAAAATCTGTCCCCCTCTCTGAATACCTCAGCATTCATTGTGACACCTGAAAAATTTGAAGCCGGACCTAGGGTCCGGCTTCTTCCCTCAAATGAGGATTTTATGACTCCATAAAGCCATGATGTCCGAACTTGGAGATTTCATTAAAAATTGAATACTTCATCGATTTCTTCAGGAGTAAAATCCCAAACCAAGTTATGTGGTGCACAAGGCTCATACTCGAAGAATTCAGGCAAACGATCATGTTCATTTGTAAACCCGGCTGCTTTATTAAAGCCACGTTCAGCCTTAAGAACAGCCTTACCAAGATCAACAACGGCGTCCTGAATCGTTAATGATAATCCATACTGTGCATTAATCATGTCAACCAGGGCTTGGATGGCCGGTGGATTATCCGCGATGCCAAACCAGACAAATAAACACATACCCGTGGAGTCGATGGAAGCAGTACCAATTTGCAGGAATCGTGATATATCTACTTGACCTTCCTTCTTTAATGGATCAATAAAACCACCGATGCTAAGAATATTATTAGCAATACAGTATCCCGCAGTATGGTCAGCACCCATAGGTGTAGTAGCATAGGTCAAACCAATTCCCTTAACGTTACGAGGATCATAAGCTGGGATCGCTTGATTTTTTACTACCGGAACTCTGAAAAGACCACAAGCATTACCGACTGCGCCAGTACCGCTGCCGAGCAATCTTCCGAGAGGCGTAGGAACAGCAATTTCCTTCACAGCTGCTAATACGGCTTCCCCATCACCCCAAGGTAACATGCCACCTTCCATAGCGGTAGCTACTGCAACTGCAGTCTCGATAGAGTCGATACCGATATCATCCATTTCACGGTCTATGTAGGCAATCGCATCAAGATCCTTGATGCAAGCATTCGCGCCAAGACCCCAGATCGTCTCATATTCAAACCCGCTGGTGATATATTTCCCGTTCTTGTCAGCATACCACTGAGAACATCTCATAACACAACCCGGATGGCAGCCGTGAGATATTTTACCATCGCCGCCGCGCTCTTTAATGGTTGCATTCAAAGTTTCACCGGAGATGTTATCATTCCAGTCTATGCGGCCAGTGGTGAAGTTTTTAGCTGGTAAGCCCCCTGCTTCATTTAAGATGTTAATCAGTACATCAGTGCCATATGCAGCTAAGCCCTGACCAGAAACCGGATGATCTAAAAGAGCCTTAGAAAATACTTTCGCGGCTTCCTTAAATTTTTCAGGCTCTGCAATAGGAACAGCACTAGCGCCTGTTTCATCAATAACAAGAGCTTTTACCTTCTTTGAACCCATTACTGCACCTAAACCACCCCGGCCGGCACTACGGATATTGCCTTCTGGATCTTTGAAAGAAATATTAGCGGCAGGCAGGCGATATTCCCCTGCTGGACCAACCAGAGCGATACCAACTTTCTGACCGTATTTTGCACTTAATACTTCAATTGCCTTGTAGTTTCCACAGCCTCCAAGAATCTCAGTTGGGGCTTCTTCAATCGTTACACCATTTATATCAATTTTAACAATATAGAATTTGTCCCCTTCAGGCATTCCTTCAATAACTAAAGCTTTAATACCCAGTTTCGCCATTTTTTGTGAAAAAGAACCACCGGAGTTGCTTTCTTTGATCCCACCAGTTAGTGGACTCTTTGATCCGACTGAAATACGCCCGGAATTTGCAGCTGCAGTGCCGCTAAGTAAACCAGGGGCAAATATCATTTTGTTATTTTTCCCTAAAGCATGGCACGTAGGCTTGACTTCGTCAGCAACGAAGTTGGAAGTAAGTGCACGACCTCCTAGCCCTGCATACTTATCAGGAACTTCATCAGTAGTAACTTTCAATGTTGTCATGTCCACTCTAATAAACTTGTTCATTATATTACCTCCTAAATGATTTTGATTGAATACTTCTACAATAATATAAGGCAATTTCTGTGCCAATTATTTATAAGGTGTTTTTAAAAGTAGAAGCATTGCAAATACAAGGTTCTAGGGACATGAACTTTATTGGTTAAATGTTCCTTTATAATAGCGTTCCATTTTAGAACAGTTTTATAAAATACGAATGCTCCATTATAGAGCATTGTTCTATAATGGAGCAACTCAAATATCTACGTCTAACTCAATTTTTTTTCAGCTTTTCTATTTTAAGGGTTTCCAAGTAATAATGCGTGTTACTTTTGTATACTGTTCTAATCCGTAACAGAATTTTTATCTTCTATTGTGTTTCCGAATCTGAAGATTTCTCCGTTTCTCAATTGCAGTTCAGCCGTTACAAGCGGCTTGCCATCCAAATAGTCCGTTTGAGTAACCATCAATTTTCCGTTATCCAACCTTAAAAAATAATCGTAGTACATTCGGTCAGAAAGCTGATACATTTTGTCTGTTACATAATCGAACACGATTATCCTGTTATCAATCATGCCCGACCCAAGGCTCACAGTTGAACAAAATTCAGGTTTCCCGTCGTTTGTCAAATCAGTTAAATAGATATTCCAAACAGGCATACCCCAGAACAGTTCTTTATCACCTGCGGTTACTTTTTCAGACGTCCATTTAAAAGTGACCCCCGGAAATTCCGTCAGCGTTAATTCCTTACTCTCATTCCAAGGCATCTCATTTGTACCGAAGTAGTCAAGCCACTTACGGGTTTCACATTTTGGAATGCTTGCAAGACCGAGAAAAGCATCAAAAACATAGCCTGTTGAGCCGTTCAAGCTCAATGGAAAACTCTCACCGCTCGAATTGCGCTCTACTGTGCAATTGGTGCTACCATCAGCAGCAAAAATTACTTTAAGCGTATATTCGTCTTCAATGTCGAAGATGTGGGAATCGGGGTCTATATCGAAATGCTCATATTTTTCAAAATCCGAAACTGCTAGGTTTGGAGCTTTTTTTGCTATTTTACGCAATGTGTCAAGCGTGAGTTTCTTTCCGTCAAATTTCGTTAAGCTGCTCAAATAATCTGTGTTTGAACGATACTTATACACTGCACCGACTTTTGTAAAGCCCAAGTTTGCGGAAAGAAGAGTCAGCGTATCCCCATCGTCTGAAATTTCAAATGTTGCGCTGGATGAATCATTGTGCGTAACCGTCAGTTGATTGCCATCAATCTTGTACTTCCCGATTTCCAAGATTGCATAGCTGCTGATAGGTGGTTGCGATAGCAATGCATTGCCGTTTTCGTAAAGCGTGACTGTTGGCATCGTGACCAACGAATCCTCGTCCTGCAAATCGTAGATTTTCGGTGTATCATGCAAACTGACACCGTTTTCCGTTGCAGTGTTGCACCCGGAAAAAATGATACAAACGGTGACGACCGCAACTGTTAATAAAATTGCTCGTTTCATATTCTCAACCTCCAATCTTATTTATAATTATTAATATATCATAGGTTCAGTCATTCTGGAATGGCCATTACTAATAGAAAGGGTTATGTTTTTATATTTTAAAAACATAACCCTTTTTTTCTCGCTATTTAAAATCAATCCCAAAGCACTAGACACCAATTATCCCTCCGCTGACATCCATCACAGAACCTGTAATGTAGCTTGAGGCTTCCGATGCCAAAAATACTACTGCTTTTGCCACCTCTTCGACTTCCGCGATCCTTCCGATCGGTATCTCTTTCTTATAGTAATCGATATTCCTGTCCAATATATCACTTACCATATCCGTATACATCATCCCGGGAGCCACGCCGTTTACTCTGATACTGTATTGTGCAACCTCCCTTGCAAGGGAATGCGTAAAGGATACAATGCCTCCTTTGCTCGCAGCATAGTGGGCTTTGCCTGATTTGGAGCCGTTGTAGGCTGACTGTGATGCAATATTTATGATGCTTCCGCCACGTTTTTGTTTAATCAGGTGATTGACCATTTCCCTGCAGGTTAGGAAGGAGCCTGTCAGATTGGTCGAGATCACCCGATGCCACTCTTCGAGGGACATGTCTTTTATCATACTAACCGGGCAGATTCCGGCATTGTTAACCAATATATCGATCTGTTCAAAGTGCGAGACCGCTTCATCAAACATCCTGCACACCTGATCTTCCGATGATACGTCTCCAAATACTGTCATTGCCTTAACACCGAACTTTTCCATCAGCTCCGCCGTCAGAAGCTCTGCCACGTGCTTGTCACTCCGGTAGTTTATAGCCAAATTCACGCCTTCGCCGGCAAGCGCGAAACAGATCGCTCTTCCTAATCCACGGGTACCTCCTGTGACGAATGAGGTCTTACCCTTCAAATCCAGTTCCATAAGTACTCCACCTCTATCCCGTAACTATTTTCACAGATCCGCTTGCCCCTATGGTTGTCCCTCCAGCTTCGATAATCGAAAGTGAAGTATTGCGGTCCTTTATCCCGCCATCAGCCTTAAGCCCCATCTCCGGGCCAATTATTTGTCTGAAAAATTCCATATCTGCGGCAGTTATACCTGCAAGTCTCGTCGTTGCGGCGATCTTCAAAAAATCTGCTCCGGATATTTTGGCAGTAACAGCCACTTTGATCTGTTCCTCTTCCGTAAGCTGCCCCAAATCCACTGCAACTTTGATCAATGCCCTTTTTGCCGATGCCTTGACCACTGCCTCTATCTCATCTCTGATTGCTCTGAATTCACCGGCCTTTACAAGGCCTATGTTTACAGGCAGATCGATCTCAGTGGCGCCGTTGTTTATTACTTCGTTGGTTTCAAACACTTTTGTTTCAGTCGAAGCGATCCCCATGGGAAAGCATACTGCAGTGGACACTCCCACACCAGTACCCTTGAGCAGTTCGGCAGCCAAGGCTACAAAACATGGGGCCAGTGAAACATTCCGGAAGCGGTACCTGACGGCTTCTTCGCAAAACTGCTTCACCATGGCAGGCGTCGCATCCGGTCTTATCATGGAATGCTCCATTACCGCCGCGAGCTTTTTATCATATGTATTATGTCCAGTATCAAGACCGTTGTTTTTTACCGTTTCCAGTACAACTTCCTGAACGATTTTATCAAGTTGATTCAAATCCACGATTATCACTTCCTTCTAGTGCTAGCCTCTTACCAGGAACTCCGTTAACATTTCAAAATCTTCTGGATCATGTAATATGATTTCGATGTCTTCCATTTTTGCTTCAGTCAGGTATTCATTCAGAGAGGTGCATGCACAGAGCTTTGATTTTAGATTGAGCCTGTCGCCCTGGTTCGTTACCAACTCAACATCTCCCTTGCAATTGCAAACAACTTTCAAAAACCTACTGGCATCATTTATATTCTTGATTTTCATTTGAACCCTCCTCAACCCTTACCGCTGCTTCCAAACAGACGCATCTTCTTTATCGCTTCCTGTTTGACAGCTTCAGATGTAACCGACAATATTTTAGGAAAGGATACTCCTTCTCTCTTTTCCTCATAGATTGCATCTAGCTTTGACAGTGCTGAATTACATAGATCTGTAAATATATTGACTTTATTGATTCCCAACTTGATACAACAGCCAAAATCCTCGTCCGTGAGTCCTGACCCTCCATGCAGCACCAGCGGTACTCCTGCTATACTCTTTATTTCTCTGAGTCTGTTAAAATCAAGACAAGGCGTTTTGATATAGTTACCATGCACATTGCCTATACATACCGCTAGTACATCCGCTTCTGTAAGTCCAATGAATTCCTTCACTAGCATGGCATCTGTCATCACTGTGTTTTGAGTATTGTATAGACCTTCCTCTCCCGGAACCGTTCCCAATTCTGCTTCAACAGGGATTCCAAGTGCATGGGCCGTCTTGACAACTTCCTTTGTCTGGCGAACATTCTCATCAAAGCTGAGATGCGAGCCGTCGATCATAACTCCGCTGAAACCCAGCCGCATCGCTTTCACTATATTTTCATAATTCATACCGTGATCCAGGTGGACCACGACCGGTACCTTAGCTTTATGTGCAAGCATCAGAGTTGCTGCTGACAAGACTTCCCAATCCGGCATGAATTGAAAAAGCAGTTCGGCTATCTGAATGATTACCGGGGACCGTTCTTCCTCCGCGGCATCAATAATAGCTTTCGACATTTCCAGGTTTAAGGTATTGAACGCACCCACTCCATATACTTCTTTGTCTGCTGCCATCAGCATCTCTTTCAGATTGATCAGTGCCATATTAATACCTCACCTTTTCCAAACTCTTGCCAGAGTTTCCTTATTCATGGCAAATCTAGGCACCTCATTTTTCCACAAGCCGGCCATATCCTCAGCCAAAAGCTTTGGAGAATTTAAAAATGCGTCAACAGTCCCCCCTGCCATATGGGGTGTCAAGGTCACATTATCCAGTGTTACGATTGGATAATCCTTTCCCGGCGGCTCTACGTTGTAAACATCCAAGGCAGCTCCTGCAATCCGCTTCTCTTTCAGTGTCCTGTACAAAGCATCCTCGTCAATAAGACCGGACCTGGAGGTGTTGATCAGATATGCCGTCGGCTTCATTCTGCCAAGCAGCTCTTCGCTGATCAGCTTTTCCGTTTCCTTTGTGAGCCTCGCATGAACGGTAACAAAGTCTGATTCTTGCATCAGTTCTTCCAGTCCAACCAGCCTTACACCGTCAAAACTGACATTTGCATATGGCTCATACGCGATCACCTTCATATCGAAACTCAAAAGTCTCCTGGCGACCTTGCGGCCGATCTCGCCCAAGCCTATTATACCAACTGTCTTATCCATAAGATCAGGAACGGAGGCTTTATTGGTAAAATCCCTTACCCAATTTCCCTGCTTCATTTCCGCATGGCTTCTTGCAATGTTTCTGCACTCTGAGATCAAAACACCTACGGTAAAGTCGGCCACTGCATTTGCATTTCTGCCCGGCGTGTTGAATACCACGATACCTTTTTCATCGGCATATTGCGTATTTACATTTTCTACACCGCCTCTTAAAATGCCGATCGCCTTCAGGTTTTTACAGTGATCGATCATCTTTTTGGTTACCGTGCAGAACTGGGTAATAATAATATCTGCATACTCTATAGCATCAAAAATGTACTGAGGAGGATCATACGCTTCGCTTCCTCCGTTTTCAACCATTAGATTGATGTTTTGCAGCTCCTCGTAGCTTTTCAGCTCCCACTGCACTATGCCTATCTGTGCTCCGTAGGCTTCAAGTATCGAAAAGCCTTTTTTTATGTAATTCCCAGGGATTAACATGTCCCCTATACCAACAATTTTCATAGCGTCCTCCCATATTATTTCCTAAGATATTGCAGTACTTCTTTCAGCGATTTCATATGATCCTCATAGGATGGCCAGTACTCAACACCAAAATATCCGTTGTATCCCGCGCCCTCAGCTGCCTTTATAATATTGACGTAATCGTTTTCACCCAGAAACAGTTCGTTTCTGCCCGGCACTCCCGCTGAATGAAAATGGCTGATCAAGTCTATATTTCTCTTTATTGAATCAATAATATTGCCCTCCATAACCTGGATATGGTATATGTCATATACCATTCTGATATAGGGGCTGTTTACGCATTTAATAATTTCAAAGCCCTTGTATTGCGAATCAAGGTAATGCCCTTTGCATTCCACCAAGGAATTCAGCGGCTCAATATTGATCATCACGTTTTCTTTTTCCGCTACTTCCGCAAGTCTTTTGAGGTTCTCAATAATGATGTTTTTCTGAGAATCGGATTTGCCCTCAGCATCCCCTGAAAAAATGATCATAGCGCCGCAGTCCATTTCTTTCATAAGGTCGATCGTTTGATCTACCGCCTTCGAAAGCACAGGATAAGGCTGGTCGAGCACGTATTTGAAGATCCCGTTGATCGTGCACATTGCTACCTTTACATTGCATTCTCTGGCAATTCTCCCCAGCTTTTTTACATCCTTAACCTCAGAATCCCAAAATTCTATGGCGCTGAATCCAAGTTCAGCAGCGACTTTAATCCTGTCGTAAAAATCTATATCGGTCAAAACCGGTTCAATATTCAAAGATAGGTTTAACATAATACCGCCTCCTGTTATTAATCATCAATTTTTTCTTTTACCAATACGTCGACCACCACAGCGATGATAAGAACGATACCCTTGACGATGGTCTGATAGTACGCTTCCGCGCCGATTACCTGCATTCCAGCTGTCAGGCACATGAGTACCAGGACGCCTATAACCGTCCTTGCCACGGAACCTTCTCCGCCGGAGAAGCTGGTTCCCCCCAGAACTACAGCAATCATTGCATCCATTTCCATCCCCATACCTGTCACCGGATCACCCAGTGAGAGGAGGCTGGTCCGCGTTATGCCTGCCAGCGCAGCGCATAAACCGACGATTACATAGAGCAGCCATACCGTTTTGACTACATTGATGCCTGACAACTCAGCAGCCGTACTGTTTCCACCGATAGCAGCAGCATATTTCCCAAGCAAGGTCTTTCTTTGAAGAACGACTAATACGATAATTACAGCCGCCGCCACGTATACGGATATGGGAAGCCTCAGTAAAAAAGGCGTTCGTCCAAAGCCTACGATATCTTCCGGAAGTCCTTTGATCAGTCCAATTCCTCCGGGCGACATCAGCTTGCCCAAGCCTACGCAAAGGCTCATTGTGGCCAGGGTAGCAATGACGGGTACGATTCTCAGTCTCACTACCAGAAATCCGTTAAAGAAGCCGATGAATACGCCTAGCAGCAAAGTCAGTACCGCAGCCATGAAATATCCGCTACCTGCATTGATCATGATCGAGAAAACCACGGAACAGAGACCAAGGATGCCGCCTACAGAAAGATCAATATTACCTGACATCATGAGAAGTGTTACAGACGTTGACACAAGGAGCAGAGGTACCGACTGCCTGATGATGTTTGTTATGTTTGGCGCTCCAATAAAGTTACTGGAAATAGAACTGAAAATGATAATGATCAATGCCAAAACACTAAAAACATACAAGTTCTTAAATGTGGATTTCCAAGAAATACTTCTGTTCAAGTTCATGTTTCCACCCCCTACACATTTCTTTTATTCAACGCAAAACGCAGTGCCAGTATGCTTACGATGATTACGACACCTTTTACCAGCATCTGCATTGAGGGTTGGAATCCAAGCATATTGACGGAAGTACTCAGAATTCCAAGAATAAATGCGCCGACTACCGCACAGGTTACAGAGCCGAAGCCGCCAAAGATACTGGTTCCTCCCAGTACAGTGATGACCAGTGCATCGAATTCATAGCCCGTGCCAAGTGCACAGTTGCCTGCGTTGAACCTTGAAGCCATTACGATGCCGGAGATACCGGCAAGAAATGCACTGGTTATGTATAATATTGCGACTTGCCTGTCGACATTGATCCCCGACAGCTTTGCCGCCGTCTGATTCGCGCCGATTAGATAGATTCTTCTGCCGAATATCGTCTTGTTTTCTATGATAAGTGCAATGATCAGTAGAATAATGCTGATCACTACCGCAAGGTTAATGGTACCGATAATGGTAAATTGACCTATGGCGCAGAATTCTTCCGGCAGCCCTGTTATCCTCTGGGCCCCTTTCGCCACGATCATGGCGATTCCTCTTGCCACAGCCATTGTACCTAATGTGGCAATTACTGAATTAACCTTCAGCTTGACTACCAGTAGTGCATTGAGAGCGCCGATCGCCATGCAGCAGATCAAGGTCAGCGCGATGGCAGTGCCGTAGCCGAGCCCCAGTCCGCTGCCCAGATCATTTGCCGCCGCTCCTGTAGCCTGACAGAAATAAGCCGAAAGGACTGCCGCCATGGAAATGATTCCACCTACAGACATATCAAAGTAACCGGCAATGAGGAGGAAGGTTACTCCAATACCAAGAATTATAATTTCTGCCTGCTGCGCGATCAGATTTGAGATATTGTTAATGTCAAAAAATCTCGGAACGCAGATAGAAGCGATTGTAAAAATTACTACAAGAACGACCAGCATTGACAGAATGGCAAAAGTAAGATTGCTGATCCTGGAGTTTGCATTGTTTTGAGCATTCAAGTTTCGCACTACGATTCGCCTCCTGTCACGATATGAATAATCATTTCACTGTTTATATCCGTCCCATTTTCTATCTCGGCCTTTAGCTTTCCGTCATATAGCAGCATGATCCTGTCACAATTATTGACGATCTCCGGCAATTCAGAAGAGAACATCATAATAGATTTACCCTCGGTGGATAATTGACGCATGATACTGTAAATTTCACCTTTGGTACCGACATCAATTCCGCGGGTAGGTTCATCCATGATCAATAAGTCTGCGTCCGCGAATAAACACTTGGATATTACAACCTTCTGCTGATTTCCTCCCGAGAGTTTGGCGGTTTCTTTTTCCATGCTGTGGGTTGCTATATCCAGCTTCTCGATATATTCGTCAGCAACTTTTCTTTCCATATTACTGTTTAGAAAACCGGCTTTTGTAATTTTCGACATATTCATTACCGGAATGTTCTCTCTGATGGTCAGTTTAGTGAATACTCCTTCTGTTCTGCGCTCTTCCGGAACGAGTACGATTCCAGCGCTAATCACTTTGCCGGTGGAAGTTCCAAGCTTTTCCCCTTTAAAAATAACTTCCCCGCTATATTTATCGGCACCGTATACCGCTCTTGCCAGTTCCGTTTTGCCTGCCCCAACCAATCCATAAAAGCCGACGATCTCCCCTTTATTGACGTTGAAGGAAATATCATGCAGTTTACTGTTTGAAAGACCCTTTACCTCAAGGAGCGTTTCCTCAGCCTTCTCATCTTTAGGAATATATGATTCGATTACAGTCTTGCCGATCATCATCTTGATAAGCTCAGAGCGGTCTTTCACCTCTCTGACCGGTTTTGTCTCCACGTGTTTGCCATCACGCATTACTGTAACGTTGTCGCCTAATTCAAATATCTCATCCAGTCTGTGGGAGATATAGATTACCGTAACATTATTTTCTTTGAGGTTTCTAATGATTCTGAACAGCCGCTTGATTTCGCCTTCTGATATTGCTGCCGTCGGTTCATCCATAATAATAATATCAGCCTCAGAAGCAACAGCCTTTGCTATTTCTACGATCTGTTTTTTGGCCACACTCAGCCTTCCGACCTTATGTTTCGAGTTGATACTGGGTTCAATGCTTTTCAACACCTCAAGTATTTTTTTACTCTTATCGGATTTTGTTAAAAACCCGTATTTGGTATCTTCGTTTCCTAGGGTAAGGTTTTCCTCAACAGTCAGTTGGTCTACAACATTCAACTCCTGGAACAGAGTACTGATTCCCATTTTCTTTGCTTCTTTCGGATTATGGGCTATGTATTCCTTTCCATTGAGCAAAATGGTGCCGTCACTCCTGCCGTATGCGCCGGTAAGTATTTTTATCAACGTTGATTTACCTGCTCCATTTTCGCCAACCAGGCAATGAACCGTATTCCTTTCAATATTGAAGCTGACATCGTCAATTGCGCGTACTCCGGGGAAAACTTTTGTGAGGTTTCTTATTTCTAATACATTATCACTCATGGTTTCCGCTCTCCAATCATAGTAATTATCCTAGTTGTCGAAATAATATCGGGAGGGATCTTTTTTGTCCCTCCCGATAGACTTTATGCTGGTTTACGTTTATTCGTATGTAGGTACTGTCAATGATGCGCCAAACTGTTCATTGTACCAATCAACAGCTTCCTTAACATCCTTTTGTGTCCAGAATCCGATCAGTTTGTTCGGTACAAAGATCGTATCAAGGCTCGAATCATCTTGCTTGAGTTCTCCGTTCTTGATCTTCATCATTGTGTCAATTCTAACCATTGCCGTTTCCTTTGGAGGAAGCCCCATGGTCATCTTCAGGGAGCTGCTCGGGTCGAAGCAATCTATCAGCTCGTTTTCCGGGCAGTCAACACTGCACAGTATTTCAGTGAGCGGCTTGCCGTTATCCATTTTGCCTCTGCCAAGCTGCTGGAGTGCAGGAAGTACGCCTACAGTCAGGTCTGCAGCCTCTGAATAGATGATGTTCAATCCCGGATTTGCCTGTACCAGATCCTGTGTAACCTTGAAAGCAGCATCTGCACCTTTGCTGGCATCCATGCATCCAAGGTACTTGGCATTAGGATCAACACTCATTACGCCCTTTACAAAAGGATCTGTACGTCCGGTCGTTACTCCCTCATGCTCCGGCCATCCGATACATACGAATACGATGGGTTTGTCCGGGTGAGCTATTTTCCACTGTTCAGCGGCGATCTTTCCCATTTGCTCAGATATTTCCGCTTCTCCTGGCATAATGTGAGGGTTTGCGATTCCTGGAATTTTATCGAAGTAAGTAGTAATGATCATTCCATTGTCAATTGCCTCTTGTGCGGCTGCTTTGATTGATTCTCCCTGCCATATGTGGAGGGATACCATATCCAAACCCATTGCTACAGCCTGATCAAAATTTTGTGCCATTACGTTTGCGTCAGATTTTCCGTCGAACACCTGTACCTCGGCTCCGTATTCTTCTTCAGCATATTTTTTCGCCCAAGTTGCATGAGCTTGGTGAAAACCGTTGTTCAAAGTAGAAACGCCGTAACCGATCTTTAAAGGTTCTGTACCCTCTTCAGTCGATTCCCCTGAAGCTGCTTCCTTAGAAGTACAGCCTGCAAGTATAAGCATGGTGACTAAAAAGAGCATACAGATAATGATAGAAATACGCTTATTCATTGATTTCCTCCTTTTAAATTTTTACATGACATTTGTCAATTTCATTGTAACCAAATCCATGACATATGTCAACACACTATTTTGTAAATTTAAATAATTTTTTTAAAAAAATAAACACCCCCAAACCAAAGGTGTTTATTAACTATAAAGGAGCAAATTTATTTTAATGTTTGAGACTTTAATACACTTTTGGCGGTTTGCTCGTCTGTGATGAAGATATTGAAAATCCTGGTTTTCATTGCTCCGAGAATCGCGGTCACCTTTTCTTGTCCAGCCGCTACGCCTATGGTTGTGTGGGCATTCCGCAGTTCATCCACAGATACTCCAATCATTCTGTCAAAATACTCATTCTCAATAAAGTTTCCATTCTTATCGAAGTATCTCGCGTTGATATCCCCTACAGCTTCACTCTTTTCTAGTATACCGAATATTTCGGATTCTCCGATGTAGGTCTCCCTTTCATGGGAATTGAAATCAGGCAGCGAACCTACGGCTGCTATTATTATATCCAGGTTAGCCCATTTGTCTAAAATTGACTGCATGTTCGAGCTTCCTTCAAAAAGTAATTTCTCCTCAACGGTTGAGTTTAGGCAAGGGGCATATATGAAATATGGATTCCCCCCGACTTTTTCCGCAAAAACTCTAACCATTTCATTTACCTGATAGTAATGCGCAATCTGGTTGCTGCCTCCAATGAGGGGTACGATAGAGATATCCTTGTATGCCGATGCTGGAGTGTACTGATCAATAAATTCATTACAAGTCCTCCCCCAAGAGATACCAATGTTGGACTGGTCAGCCAATTCCTGATTGAATACTTCAACTGCCCTTCTGGCTACCAGCTTCCGAAGTGTATTGGGATCCTGCACAGCAGTGGGTACAATGATACATTTTTTCAGACCAAACATGCTTTCAAATTGTTTTGAAAGCTCGTCATTGTTCATTTGAGGATCAAGTATATTTATTTGTACGATGCCAACATCTTTCGCCTCAGTCAGAATCATAGATATAAGCGATCTGGAAATCTGCAGTTCCTTCGCTATTTCTTCCTGCTTCAGGTTGTTGTTATAATACATCTGCGCGACTTTTACCATTAGTGCGACATCAAACTTTGCGTCCATGCGATTTTGCCCCTTTAAATTAATATTTGTCCCATTCCAAAAATAATTTGTCATGGGACTTCAATACTATTATTACCATAATCATCTAATCTTTTCAACTTGTTTTAAGAAATAATCATGACATTTGTCATTTTGTACGCAGTTTTTACCTCATGAGCATCCCGCCGGTAACATCTATTGTTGCTCCGGTTATATAGTCTGCCTTGTTCGAGGCAAGAAATGCAACTGTGTTTGCAACCTCCATGGGATCAGAAATTCTTCCCAGGGGGATTCTCTTAACGTACTCCGATTCTCTTTCTTCAAGCTCCTTCTTGTTCATAGGAGTTCTCATCATTCCCGGCGCAACGGCAACAACATTGATCCCGTATTTGGCAACTTCCCGTGCCAACGATATGTTAAAGGTGACCAGGCCCCCTTTTGCCGCTGCATAATGGGCATGACCGCTGGTAGAACCATGGAAAGCAGCCTGTGATACGATATTGATGATTTTTCCGGGGCTTTTCCTTCCGATCAGGTGCTGCACTACCCGTTTGCTGAACATGAAGGGGCCAGTGAGATTTATCTTAACAGTTCTCTCCCACTCCTCATCACTCATGCTTTCCACCCAGGCTGTAGGCCAAATGCCCGCATTGTTGACCAGAATATCAACCTTCCCGTATATGTCTACCGCTCTGGCTATAACATTATCAATATCCTCAGCCTTTGTGATATCACCGTAAAGAGGAATGGCGTTTGTATCATATTTTTCATTGAGATAATCCACAAACCGAAACGTGTTTGCTTCATCCACAATATAGTTGACCACAACGCTGCAGCCCTCCATTGACAGTGCTTCACTGATCGAGGCGCCTAGTCCGCTGCCTCCGCCGGTTACAATAGCAACCTTGCCTTTAAGGTTTAAATCCATAGTAATTCCTCCTTTTCAACAACGTCATTCAAACTTCTTTATCAAAGTGTTAAACGTGATATATTTTGCATCGTATACTTCTTTTGTTGAAGTATCGGGATAATAGCATTTTTTAACCTTTACCATCGCTGTGATGGCCTCTTTTAAATCCTTATAGATACCGAGCGCTACCGCAGTGCAGGCAGCAGTACCCAAGGCTCCTGCTTCGGTAGTATCAGCAGTTATGATTTCCATTCCTAAAATATCCGCAAACATTTGACACCAGAGGGGGCTTTTCGCCGCTCCGCCGGACAATATGGCGCTTCGCCTTACAATTCCGTAGTTTTTCAGGTTGTCGATATGCTTTCTGTGTGCAAATGCGACCCCTTCATATAAAGCTCTGAGCATATGGAATAGGTTGTGTTCCGGCTTGAGTCCCATAAACGCTCCATTCATATGAGATAAATGTGATTTGTATAAAAACGGCATATATATGATGTCTGAATCTTTCGGATCGATTTGTCCAAGCTTTTCCGTTATGATCCGGAACAACTCCTCATCCTGAACATCGAAAAGCTCGGAGCCTTTCATAACATTATCGATAAACCAGTTTAGATTTACTGCAGATGTTGCACTGGATTCAGAATAGTAATATTTATCGATGTCCACAAATAACGTGGCTTTCATTGTAGCACCGGGATCATATAGCTGGTCTTCGATCCCAGAGTTGATGCTCCATGTACCTGCAATGATATTGTACTTATCATTGTCATATACTCCGCTGCCTAGGGAACACGCAATGCAGTCAAAAACTCCCCCTATCACGGGAATGCCTACCATCAGACCCGTTTCCGCTGCCGCCGTTTTATTGACATATCCGGCAATATCAGTCGTTTTATAAAGCTTCGGCATCTTGTAAAACGCTTCTTCTATATCAAAGATCCGGAATAATCCCAGGTCTACATTTTTACCCCTTGGATTGATCATGCCGGAATTACTTGCATCTGTATATTCGATTCCCAGTTCGCCAGTAAGGCGGAATCTGATCCAGTCCTTCACCATGAGAACTGTCTTTATGTTTTCATAATTTTCAGGTTCATACTGCTTCAGCCAACTTAGTATGGGAACCGCATGCCCGCTCCAGAAATTCTGATAAATCATGTCTCGCGGAGTCCGACCTTCCCCGTTCCATCTGTCAATAATATTGTCGGCCCTTGTATCCATTGATGAAATCGCTTTTCTGACAGGCCTGCCATTCTGGTCAAGACAGTACAAGCCCGCTCCGTGCCCGCTATTTCCGACTCCGATGATTTCCTTGGGTCTGACATCGACCTTTTCCAGGCATTCCCTAATAGCCTTTGCGGTATTCTCCCACTGCAAATCCATATCCAGCTCTGAAAAATCCCCTTTATTTTCGATAACCGTACTGACATGCCCAGAAGAAACTTCCCTGCCCTCAAGTGTAAAAAGCACAGCTTTTGTAGTAGTCAGCCCATTGTCCACGCTAAGCAAGTATTTACCCATCGCTACCTCTCCCTACCTATTCTCGATGATACAGCCCATTCTTTCCAAGCTAGTTGTAACTATTTTAACTAAGTTTTCCTTACTAATCAAGTATCCACCTTTTTCAGTACTTTTTACTGCTGCCTTAACAGTCTTGCTAAGCAGCTCAGACCGTTCATCCTGAAGCTCCGCTACACTTGAATGATTGATAATGACCTCCAGACCGTTTTCTCCGGCCCAATCCCAGGCAGAAGGAGTGAGTATGATACCAGCCGGGAATTCAGCAGTCTTCAAACCTTTGTATTCCATGATATCCTTTAATGCAATGACCTTTGACAAATCAACCACCTCATTCATAAATTCAAATCGATTTGTTCGATTTGAATAGCCATGTGCGATTCGCATCAGCGAATACTCGCACGGCACTCAAATCGTTGAACGAACGGTTTTGGGTTTTGGCAATTCACTTGCCATAATCCAAAACCGTGGGCGTCAGTCGGGGATTGACGCCGTCGTTAAAATAGTTTCGGCCTTCCATTCCTTAATGGCATCCCTCGCAAGGGGTGTGTATAAGGTATCCTTGCAGACCCTTAGCTTTACACCTTTTTTCAAAGCCTCTCTGACGGTCTCTTCCGTTATGAGCTTTAATGGCAGCTCAGCCCTGACGCGATCTGTTGGTTGTGCATCTGCTCCAGGTATCCCTTCATTTAAAATTCCAAATAGATAACCCGGGGCTCCCGTATTGATTTCCGCAGCATTTGCTTCATCCGAGTCAAGGTGGCATTCAAGACTAAAATTACTGTTTACCCTGATCAAGACATGATGAAAAACCAGACCTCTTGCCCCTCCTACTTTTAGTGCGACGAGCTGCCCGTCAGCTACTCCGAAGCACGCGGCATCCTCCGGAGTCATATGAATATGCCTTTGCGCTGTAATAACTCCTTCTGTCAGCCGTACAATGCCATTTGGGCCAATGAGAGTGATACCTTCCGAGTCCTTCAAGCTGCCTGACTCACGGACAGGCGCTTTGACACCCAAACGGAATACATCACTCCTAAGAACCTCAACCTGTGTCTGTGATCGAACAGGCCCAAGTATCCTGACCTGCTCTATGCAGCCCTTTGGTCCTGCAAGGATCACTGTCTCAGCGCAGGCGTACTGGCCTGGCTGCGACAATTCCTTGCGGCGTTTTAACTCGTAACCCTGCCCGAACAGCACATCAAGATCTGCTTTCGAAAGATGGACATGTCTGTTGGATACCCCTATGGGTATCGGCTTTTCACTATATAATTGAAGGTTTGTGTTTAATTTCGACAATACCGCTTTTACGATCTTGCTTACAAATTCTGCTTCCACCAGCTCCACCGCCTGTTTTCGCTTTTTTTAATCTATTTTCTTGGTAATATACTTTCAACTTCCTTATGTGGACGTGGAATCACATGAACAGATTTCAGCTCTCCGACTTTTTGAGCTGCTGCAGCACCGGCTTCCGTCGCGGCCTTCACCGCTCCGACATCGCCTCTTACCATTACTGTGACATAACCGCTTCCGATCTTCTCTTTCCCGACAAGTCTTACATTTGCCGCCTTTACCATTGCGTCAGCCGCCTCTATCGCACCTACTTCACCAATGGTTTCTACCATACCCAGAGCATCTTCCATATTAAATACCTCCTGATTCAACATTCACAAAAAACTATTCGGGCAGAATCATTTCTACCTCTTCGTGAGGACGTGGGATTACATGAACGGACTTCAGTTCACCCACTCTTTGAGCTGCAGCCGCACCGGCATCGGTTGCAGCTTTCACTGCACCTACATCTCCTCTTACCATAACCGTTACAAATGCACCGCCAATGCATTCCTTGCCTACCAGGCTTACGTTTGCCGCTTTCACCATAGCATCAGCGGCTTCTATTGCCGCTACCAGCCCTTTGGTTTCGATCAGGCCCAGAGCATTATCCATAAAAAACCCTCCATTCATAAACTTATTGTTTCATCTACTTTGCCGGCGATTTTGGTGCTGCGGCCGCCGCCACAGCTTTTTTTGATTCCGGCAATATTGCTGCGACCTCGTTATGGGGACGCGGGATTACATGTACAGATTTTAGATCTCCGACTCTTCCTGCTGCGGCCGCACCGGCATCAGTTGCAGCCTTGACTGCTCCGACATCGCCGCGAACGGTTACCATTACAAATCCGCCTCCGACAATTTCCTTACCTACAAGATGCACATTAGCCGCTTTTACCATTGCATCAGCCGCCTCAATCGCACCTACAAGACCTTTGGTTTCGATCATTCCTATTGCTTCGCTCATTATAGAATCCTCCTATCAACTAAATGTTTTCAATTGCTTTTTGTATTTCTGTCAGCGTATATATAAATTTTGCTTTTGTCTTTGGGGCCTCCACCCTTATATCAGTCTGATGGTAGGCGATCCTCTTCCGATTGATCAAATGCAGGGGAGTAACATTATCAGAGGTTATGCTTCCGCCCCATGTTCCACAGCCCAATGTCAAAGCCGGTGCAAGTCCTGTGGTATATCCTATGGCTCCCTGCGATGACGGAGTGTTTACCAAAATACGGAACACAGGCTTTTTGAGTCCGAACTCTCTTATGATAGTATCGTTATGAGAGTGTATTACCATGGTATGACCCACTCCACCATAATTTAAGAGCTCAATGCACCTTTTACAGCCAGACTCCCAATCATCAACAGAATAAAATGCCAGTACCGGGCAAAGTTTTTCCGCCGAAAGGGGATAATCTCTACCCACACCCTTTAGTTCAGCACATAAGACCCTGGTACCGTCAGGAATGCTGATTCCCGCCATCTCCGCAATTCTTTTGGGAGATTGCCCTACAACCTTGGGATTGACCCCTCCGCCTTCCACGATCACTGTCTTTTCCAATGCTTTTAATGCAGCACCTTCAACAAAATGCCCGCCTTTTCTAACAGACTCTGCTTTGACGGTTTCGTAGATTGAGGCTTCAGCGATGACAGCTTGCTCAGATGCACAAATGGTGCCGTTGTCAAAGGTTTTGCTCATAAATATTTTATCGATGGCATCTGTTATGTCAGCAGATTTTTCGATAAATGCGGGAACGTTCCCCGGTCCCACTCCAAAAGCAGGCGTACCGGAACTATATGCAGCCTTCACCATTGCACTTCCGCCTGTAGCCAGTATTACAGAGGCTTTGGGGTGTTGCATCAGGGTATCGGTAGCTTTCATGGTGCAGTTGGTGAGGCATGTTATTACGCCCTTGGGAGCTCCTGCCGAAACAGCGGCCTCTTCCATGATGCGCGCAGCCTCTATGCAACACCTCACAGATCTGGGGTGTGGCGAAAAGACAATGGAATTTCGCGATTTTATTGCGATGATCGCTTTATACATTACTGTTGATGTAGGGTTTGTGGTCGGAATCAGTCCTACCACCACTCCCATGGGAGCAGCTATCTCAACAATGCCTTTTTGCTTATCTTCACTTACTATTCCTGCTGTTTTCATGTCTTTTATGTATTCATACAGGTTTTTCGTAGCAAATATATTCTTGATCACCTTGTCTTCTGCAATTCCGATATTAGATTCTTCAACTGCCATATAAGCCAGCTTTTCGGCATTTTTATAGCCCGCATCCACCATTGCCTTGACGATTCTGTCTATGAATGGCTGTTCATACTCTTCCAACAGCTTCTGACTTTCATAGGCCACAGCCATAAACTCATTTGCTTCCTTTATGGACTTTTCTATATTTTCCGAATCGTTGATACTCACTTTTTCACTTCCCTTATCACGCAATATTCAACACTAATAGTTGTCTTTTACCAAATGTGCATTTCCTGTCGGGCAGCCGTTCTTACAGTTGCCGCAGTTGATGCAGGCTGCTTCCACAGGTTTTTGGCCCGTCTGTATGATCATACCCTTACTCGTACCCAGCCTCGTTGCCCCTGCTCTTATGAGGTTCAGAGCTATTTCGCGGTCATTAACACCGGTCGAAGCCTTTACTCCCATTTGCGGGCCTACTGTTTTCCTCATCAAAGCGATATCCTCCACAGTTGCACCGCCAGTGCTCATTCCGGTGGAAGTCTTGACGAAATCCGCTCCCATACTCTTGGCAAGCAGACAGGCTTTGATCTTTTCCTGTTCGGTAAGCAGGCAGGTCTCTATAATGACTTTAACCTTCGCCTCGCCTGCCGCTGCATCAACGACTGCCTTAATATCCTTGGAAATCAAATCATAGTCTCCATCCTTGAGCGCACCAATGTTGATCACCATATCAACCTCCTGGGCTCCATTTGCTATGGCATCTCTGGTTTCAGCAGCTTTTACAAAAGATGTATTGGCTCCCAGAGGAAAGCCGATTACTGTGCATACCTTGACGTCAGTTCCCTTCAACAGGCTGGCAGCAAGCTTGACATGAGTGGGGTTCACACATACCGATGCATATTTCCACTCAATGGCTTCCTTGCAGAAACTTTCTATCGTTTTTCTGATGGTTTCTGGTTTAAGGACAGTATGATCCACTGTACTTGCAAGATGATTGATATCAATTCCGTTGGGCAGCACCTCTTTGGAATCAATGCTTCTAAAATTTGAAGCACTGCTATCACCCAGTTCTTTAAGAACCTCCTGCGTTATGGTTTCTATGAGCTTATTAATTTCCATTCTCTCACCTCATTCTAATCGAATAACCTTATTACTCCGTCTTCCGTATCAATAACATCTACAATACCCGCTATCACTGTATCAATAGGTGTCAAAGGGTTTTGAGCCTTATAAGCCTGCCTTGCAGAACCGCCTTCCGCAATGGCCAGCACAATATCACCGATGCCTGCGCCTACTGCATCAACTGCAATAAACTGTTCGCCTGCATTCGCTCCTTTGGTGTCAAGGGGCTGTAGCAGCATCAGCTTGGCACCCTTTAGATTTTTGTTTTTTTGGGTAGCAACCAGGTTGCCGACAACACGAGAAAAAATCATAGCTATCTTCCTTTTATTTCATTGTGAATACTGTCAACGATCCCTATGATCCCAGCATCCACAGGAGCATTTGGATCGCGAAGGGGCATAGCACCCTCCTTACTTTTCGCGCAGAAAACGAGTTCTCCATAACCGGCGCCGATCGTATCTGCTGCAACAACAGGGGCTCCCATATTATTCTGAAAGGAATCCAAAGGTTGTATGACCAGCAGCTTGACACCCCTCAGCGACTCATCCTTTTGTGTGGCCACCACCGTCCCGATTACTCTGGCTAAATACACATTTATCACTCCAATCCAGTTGGCTGGCTTTTGTCAAACACCGTATTTCCATCAACGTCTATCAAATCCACAATGGCCATAATGGTTGCATCCACGGGGGTATTGGCTGTTATAGCAGTTTGTCTTGCCGAACTTCCCCCTACGACCAGTACGATTTCATTCATACCGGCTCCTACAGAATCGATTGCTACAACAGGCTTACCCTCGTATGTCAGCGTCAGTAGGCTGACCGGCTGCACTACCTGAAGCTTTCTGCCATTTAGTTTTTCATCTTTCGTTGTACATACCACTGTACCGATGACCTTTGCAGCATACATAATTCCATTCCCTCCATTAATCTCTGCTCTTCATAAGATTTGAATCCAAGTTCTATCTATTTTATCTCTTCAGCTCATGGCACGAGCACGATTTTAACCGCATTGCCCACTTTTATTTCTTCCATAGCCTTGTGAAAATCTTCAAAATGCATGATATGGGTAATCAGTGGTCTGAATCCCTCAGGATTCTTGCGTAGAAGATCTACTGCTGCCTGAACATGCTTGACCGCCGAGTCCGACGTACCATACAGTATAAGCTCATTGTAATGGACGATCCTGCTGTTCACGCTCAGGATCTCGTCTCCTACAGGAAGGCTGGCAAAATAGGATACATAGCCTCCCTTTCTTGCATACATCGGAGCCTTCCCCTGCGCTTCATTACTGGGAGCAGTAATTATGACCAGATCAAATCCTTCGCCATTTGTCAGCTCCAGATACTTTCCGTCGATCTCTGCTGGTGTATAGACATTATCAAAACCCAATTGCTTAGCCATTTCATACCGTTTACCAGGATTCGCTACGCATACGATATTCTTGACGCCTTTCTCCCTCAGGCACACCGCATGCAGCATTCCCAGCGGGCCGAGGCCAATGACGAGTGCACTTTTCAGTTCCTCGTCCGGAACCTTGCTTATATCGTTCATGGCGCAGGACATGGGTTCGCTCAAACTGGCGATGATCGCATCCAGATCGCCAACGTCCACAAGATGGTTTTGACGAACTGCTTTATCAGGTATTACAACGTAGGGAGCCATAGCGCCTGGATAGTGAAATCCGACTGCCTCGGCACTTCTGCACAGGTTGGTTTTACCGTTATTACAATAAACACACTGTCCGCAGCCGATTGTGGTAGCCATGGTCACTCTCTGTCCAGTCTTGTAATTAGTGACTCCCTCACCTATCCCGATAATTTCCCCGCAGAACTCATGCCCCATGATTTGAGGTGGCTTTATTCTTGGATTACCATTGCGAAAGGACTTAATATCCGTACCGCAGATAGCGCATGATTCAATTTTAACCAATACTTCACCTTCTGAAATCGAGGGTATCTCTGTCATCGTCTCGATGCGGACATCCATGGGAGCATAGTAGTTAACGCACTTTCCAACATCTTTGCTCATACTAGTGCATCTCCCTTCCTCCAGTTATATTGTAAGCCTGACCTGTCATATAATCTCCTTTCAGGGTAAGAAAAAAGACCATTTCGATAATATCTTCAATATTTGTAAGTCTTTTAAGCGGAATCTTTGCTGTGAACTGCTTAATAATCTCTTCTCTTGAGAGATTCATATTCTTCGTATAACCGGAGCTTACCTCACTCCATACACCTGTGGCATCCGTTATGCCGGGGCATATACAATTGACCTGTATATTAAAGGAAGCCAATTCAAACGCAAGTGAATGAGTCAGCGCTATGATTGCACCCTTTGCTGCTGAGTAGTGAGCCATGAGGGCTGATCCAGTTTTTCCCGATTTGGAAGAAAAATTAATGATTCTTCCTTCCTTGTTTTCCTTCATGCTCTTGGCGGCACCTTGGCAGCAGAAGAGCGTTCCGTTAACATTTACTGCCATCTGCCTGTTTATCTGTTCCTCAGTTATTTCCTCAAAAGGACGTTGATCCACGATTCCGGCATTGTTGACCAGCGTATATACAGGACCCAGCTCCTGAACGATATCATCGAAGAATTTCAGGACCGCATCCCTGTCAGTAATATTTAAAACACAACCTTTCACTATAGTTTCATATTCCTTAGACAGCCGTTCGGCTTCCTTAACTACCTCAGGGTTGATATCTATCATGACTACCTTTGCACCATCCTTGCAGTATTTCTCAGCTATTCCAAGTCCGATGCTACGTGCCGCACCAGTTACAACACACACCTTATCCTTTAAATTATCAAGCATTTTAACAACCTCGCCTCCATATAACATTTTCTAAAACATTTGTTAATACAATATTAGAATAATTCGTGACATTTGTCAATAACGCTTTTGAATTTTTTTATAAATTTTGTCAGCACAATCTGTTGACCTATGTCATGGAATATGTTAGCATAATATCAAACAGTATATTTACTCTCGAATTATATTTAAGGAGGTATTTTCATGGGTGAATCTTTAAGAGGAAAGGTTGCGGTTTTAACTGGCGCTGCTTCGGGCTTTTCGAAAGCGACAGCAGAATTATTCGCAAAGGATCAATGCAACCTGGTTTTGATCGATATCAATGAAGAAGGCTTGGCCGACACGGCTAAGAAATGTGAAGAGTACGGCTCTAAGGTTGTTTACTTCAAGGGCGATGCTACAAAGGCGGAGACCTCTGCGGCTGCTTTGAAAGCTTGCATGGACAACTTCGGAAAGGTTGACTTCCTTATTAATTATGCGGGCGGTGCGGTAAAAATGGCTCCCATAGAAGAGATGGGCGACGAAGTGATCAGGAAGATCATCGACCTCAACCTCACAAGCACAATAATGAGCTGCAGGACTTTCACCCCACAGTTCAAAGCGCAGGGCTACGGCAAAATTGTCAATGTATCCAGCGTATGCGACCGCCGCTCCTGGCCTGGTTGGTCCGTTTACTCAGCTGCAAAAGCTGCTGTCAATGCATTTACAAAGTGCCTTTATACCGAGCTAAGGCCTCATGGCATTGGCGTGACTTTGCTGGTGCCGGGTGGTTCAAATACGAATTTTCAATCAGCAGAGGGCTTAAACAAGTTTGAATGGGATGAATCCATGTCTGTTCGTCCAGAGCATTTTGCAGATATGGTATATCAAGCCTGCGCTCTGACAAAAGGCGGTTGCGTATCAGAAATGCTGGTAATCGGACTTGCGCAGGATATCAGCGGATTTTAAAAGCAAACATCTCCTCCTCAATTCTTTTCTATATAAAAAATGCTACACCCTTCTATCTTTTGGTGTAGCATTTTTTATTTTATGTAAAATATCGATCACCTTTTATTGGAGCAAAAAACGAAACATCTTCGATTTGAATGTTTCATTATCTATAGACTTACACACTATCGTATTTGGCACATGATTTACAAAACCATCCGAAACCGCTAGAACCCTCCCGTCATCAACAATAACTTGTCCATATGTGCTTGGGTCAATGATACACGCCTTACAAAAGCACTCTGCTGAATCTAACATAAGTTCAGGCCAAAGAACGACACCCATTGCAACAGCATCTGGCAAATCAACAATATGTTCACCACTGCGTTTCAGATTATATTCCAGCAATGATCGATTACATTGAATGGCAAAAATAGCTTCTTTTTTACCACTTGCCATCAACATCTCCATATCATTTTTATTGAGTGCGGCGTCTCCGAGACATACATCGAAACCTATTATCGTCAACGGGATATTCGATCTAAGCATTATGTCATAAGCCTCAGCATCAACATACACATTAAATTCTGCAACAGGTGTTGTGTTGCCTCTACCAAAACCTGCTGTTCCCATAGAATAGATATGCTTAACCTTTTTCATAGTTGCTGGATCCTTCATAATGGCTAATGCAATATTGGTAACAGGACCTATCGTAACTATCTCAATTTCATCCGGATAACATTCAACAATTCTTAGTATTGCATCAACTGCATGTTCTTTCTCTGATGCTAACGATGGGTGAATCAAGTCTAGATCGCCCATTCCATCTTCCCCATGTACATTCACTGCTGTTACTAATTCCCTCATTAGCGGTTTAGAAGCCCCAATATACAGCTGTGGCTTTTGTGCGTTAGTAATCTCTATTGTCATTAAAGCATTTTTAGCTGCCAATTCAAGTGGTACATTACCACACACGGTTGTAATTGCCTCAATGTGAGCATTTTTTGATTTCAAGGCCATTATTAATGCAACCGCATCATCACTTCCACAGTCCGTATCAATTATTATTCTCCTCATGATTTCCTCCCATATCTTGTTAAGAATTACTTCTTGTTGATTTCATTCTACGATGAGAGGTAAAATATAAATAGGTCAAATGACCAAATCTAAAATTAAGTGGAGGTCGGCATGAATCTATCACACTTCATCGATAATGCTCCTATTCCTGTAAAAAACTCATTTATCCATAGAACGCATAGGAAAGGAAGTTTTATATTACATCCGGGCGAAGAAAACAATTATTTATACATTCTAACAAAAGGAACTGCAAATGTAGTTATTCAAAACATTTCAGGTACAGGCTTTGTTTTATACACATATGGTGCATATAGTTGTTTTGGCGAGTTGGAACTATTTAATGAAAGCATAAAAACTTATGATGTAGTTGCCCAATCTTCCTGCGAAACCATCACAATTCCAAAAGCACAGGTTTTCGAATGGATGAAGGCAGATTTTGAATTCACAAAATATCTTATTGGGCAGCTAACAGAAAAACTCCTTATAAGCTCTAAAAAGCTCTCAGCAATATCATTATTGAGCGTCAATGACCGACTTCTTTATTGTATTTATACACATCACAAATTTGGTGATTTAGCTAAGCTTACAAAGCAATCAGTTTGTTCGGAGACTTTTATTCCAATTAGGAGTTTAAATCGATCTATTGTTGAATGCACAAAGAATAACTTCTTTGAATTTCATAGAAAGAAATTTCGAGTGCTTTCAGAAGAAAAGCTGGAAAGGTATTGTTCATCGCTAATCTGATAACCAGGGTATTTTGAGTTTAACAACCGCTTCCACGTGTCTTAAAAATACAAAATATGCCGCTTTAGCCTGGTAGGGCCTTAGCGGCATGGTTTCTTTGGACTACCAAGGCCTAACTTTTTCAAGCCAACCCTGATTTTCCCAATATTTTACATCTGCGTCATTATAGTGAAACTTTTTTTGCATATATCGCATAATATAAAATAAACCTTTTACCTTTAAGGTGGGTTTTACATTGATACTAGTCGCTCGGATCTTTGCAGAAAGTCTGACTATGTCCTTAGTAAAGATCAATTTCTTTTTTTCACCTACGCTATCCCAATCGGCTGCAGCGATATTTCGCCCAAATGTGTAGATACGGGCTACTCCCCAGAATGTCATGCTGTCTTTCAGATCTTTCAACGTAGATTTTGTTCCCGCCCCTGCAGCCGTGGCAATGAGTAGTACTTGCTTCTCAAACATTTCCTTCATAGGTTGATGCGGCATCCATCGATATCCAAAATGATCAAGGAATGCCTTTAACTGCCCCGGAACATGATAGACATAAACGGGTGCTGTGAAAATCAATAGGTCTGCCCCGCACATGGCATCTGTCATCGGTTTAAGATATCCATAGTCAGGGCACTTTGTATAGTCGGTAAAGCATTGCCAGCAACCTCTGCAAAAATTCGGCATGCTTTCGGGCAGAAAAAACTCTGTGACACTATCTCCTTCTGCCAATATCTTGATAAATTGCTGTGCAATGTTATATGTACTGGATTTTGATTTGCGTTGTGTTCCATAGATAACAGTAATTTTCATATTAGCCTCGTTCTTTCAAAAATAAAACCAGTAATTCTTCTCAATTTCATAATAAATTTACCAGCAAAGCTACTTGCTTCCACCTTCTCCGATTTGCATCTTTTTTGTAAAATAAGTTTTCCTGATATCTCCAGCCTTTTCAGCCCAGGTATCAACACCTATTCTTTTCATCTGGCATAGGTTGTAAAGCTTTATATTTTGAGGAAACTTATCTGCCCCGTCGGCAATAGGCATGAGGTATTCACAGGGAAAGGTATCGCATTGGAAACAATAGTCAACTCCCTTTTCTTTAACGCAGTCTACCGTTTTGCATCTCTTGCCCTGCATCTTTAAAAACAGGCATATGTTGCCATCGTTGCAGCCCTCACAGGATATTTTCTCCTTGGGGATCTTAGTCATTGCCGATAGCCTGGCTTGAAACTCCTCTGTTACATTGTCTTCAAACATCTCGCAATTAAAGCAGTCTATACCGCAGGGTGCAATTATTTTCTTCATAGTAGGTGTCCTCCTTCAATATTTGTATTACGTATCCTTAGACACCTACTCTTATAAAGGGTTACAAAATTTCTGCAGCTCTTTTTAATTTGTCAATAAACTGGTCCTTTGTGAGCCTCCCCTCAACGGTATACAGATAGTCGATCTTTTTCAACAAAGACATGTTCTTAAAATGCTCTTTTTTTAGCTCTTCTGCCTTAAACTGGCAGTGACCTTCAGGAATGGGAAGGTTATGGTCCCGCATAAACTTAATCCATAGATAGCACTTGCACGGTTTTTCCGGGTCAATCAAGCTACAACGCATTTCAAGTATTTCCTGCAGTTTTTTCCTTCCCCTGTGGAGTGTTACCTTCACATTTTCTATGGACAGGTCCAATATCTCGGCGATATCTTGATTTTTAAGATGCAGGCAGGTTTTTAGCAAAAAACAGACCCTCTGGTTTTTAGGGAGACATTTCAAAAAAGCCTGAAGACATTTTTCGCGCATCTCATCAATGATTAGTTCATCATCAAAATTTGGTGTGTTTTCAATATTTCCGAAAAACTCCCTCTCGTTCATTCCCAAATCCTTCGTTATCCTAGTTAAAGGAAGCTTATGTATATATTCAAAGTATCTGTAACTTTCGTTGATTACAATACGGTACACCCATGTATACATCTTTGACTGACCTTTGAACTTACCTATATTTTTATAGGCTTTTGTAAACGAATTCTGCAACACATCCTCAGTGTCCTGATGATTACCAATCATCCTGTATGCACATGAATACAGCCTTGAATAATTGTCCCTAAAGATTTCTTCCAAACTCTGCATCAACTCTTGGTGCTTTGCTTCATAGCTATTTGGTGTCATCAAATTACCTCCTATAATTAGGCATACCATATTCTTTATAATTATATTGCTTAAATTATGTCTTTTCAACGTTTTTTGCTCTTCAATAGGATTACGGCCTCCACATGCCTTCAGGACATAAAAAAGATGCCAATTGAAGCTGATTCATTCTTGGCGGCAAGATTGATCCATATTACAAAGGCGTCGAATTTCGACGCCTTTAAACACTATCTCTTATCCTCAAAGCCTTCAATCAATTTACCAAAGATTTATTGTGTCAATAAATTGTAAAGCACCTGTGCCATTTCCGCTCTGGTTGTCGTGCTGATCGGAGAGAGCTTTCCGCCATTTCCGCTGACCGTTCCGGTTTCAATCATTACAGTCATAGCATCCTTCGCCCAGAAACTGATCCGTCCGGCGTCGGTGAAATCTGAGCGCGTTCTGTCCGCGCTGTCCTGAGACGGCTTTTCGCTCTGCGGGAGTTGCCCGATCACCTTCAAAGAATTGTACAGCAGTGTAAACATCTCCTGACGTGTGATTTTCTTGTCCGGCGCAAACATGTTGTTCCCTACACCTGCCGTGATGCCGAGCCGTTTCGCAGCTGCCAGATAACCAGTATAATAAGTGCTGCCTGCATCAGAGAAGTTATCCGTCGAGTTCGAGTCCGGTGCTATGCCGTAAGCTTTCATCAGCATGACCATGAATTCTCCTCGAGTCAGCTTTGCCTTAGGGCTGAAGTTTCTGTTTCCGGTCCCGGTCGTGATATCCCGTGCGGCTATGAAGCTCACCGCTTTGTAATACCATGCGCTCTTCGCCACATCATTAAAGATCATCTTGTTATACACCACCGCATAGTCGCTGAAATGGGTAGTTGTAAAGCCCACAGTTCCAGTGACCGCATCATAGCGCCCATTGGGTACCGATACCGCGTTGCCGCTTCCGTCGATGTACCAGATGACGATGCTTTCCTGATTGGCAAGCTCTTCGGCTGTTGGAGAATAAGGAATGCTCACAACCGCCGGAGCGTCAGGATTGTTCCAGTCGAGCTGCTTACCATCTACAAAAAGAGAAATCTGTATCAGCGGCCTGCTGCCTATTACGTCTTTCACATCCTTTGTCAGGCGGTTCTTGTCACCCTGCCCAATCGAGATTCCGACTTTCCTTCCGCTGATTCCCGTAATTCCTGTCAGCATATTCGATGGTACGGTCACAGTTCCCGTACCGGTTTTAAAGGTCAACATACTTTTCCTGTCTGCCGTCGACAAACCAGAAATCGGAATGCCCAGCGTATAGGTCCCGACATCAGGAATAGGTGGGACTGTAATAACAGTTTCTTTTCCATCGGACAGGAGTCCGGCTTCCGCACTTAAATCCACGCTTGCAGTGCCACTGTTTTTATCCACGGTAACCGCCAGCCTTGCGTCCGAACCGCTGCCTGTGTTTACACCCGCATGGTAGATCGGTGCAGCAGGACTAGTACGTCCGCCGCCGGAGGAGGGTTCGCTACCGCCATCCCCACCATTAGCCTTAAAGACTGCAGAGATGGTGATATTACTATCCGGCATGATAAAGCTAGTGCCGCTGATAGGATGGTCGCTTCCGTCATTGTATTTCAGAGAGCCATGCTGCAGCATATATCCGGAAGGAGGTGCAACTTTGAGGCTTATCGTCTCACCAGGCATACCCGAATATGTACTCGGTGTAATGTAATTACAAGCTACTGCCGAGATAGTGACGGTTTTGGTTGCAACCTGCGTCAATGGGGATAAGGTGATGCCGCCTGTGTTTCCGATTGGGCAATAGTATGTCCTAAAGCTTGGTGCACCTCCAAATCCATTGCTGCCAGCCAGTGTCGGCATAGAACCGTCAAAATATATATTGGTTAACGCACTGCAGCCGTCAAATGCAGAGTGACCAATAAACGTGATGCTGTTTGGTATCGTTATGCTGGTCAGTCCGCTGCACCAAGCGAATGCGTAGTGTCCAATCGAGGTAACGTTGCTTGGGATCGTTACACTGGCTAGTTTTACACACGACTCGAACACCCCATAACCGATCGATGTAACACTGTCCGGGATCGTTACACTGGTTAACTTGCTGCAGCCAGAGAATGCAGAGTATCCAATCGATGTTACGATGCTTGGTATCGTAACGCTTGTAAGCGCACTGCAGGAAGCGAATGTGCGTTCACCGATCGATGTAACGCCGCTCGGGATCGTAACGCTGGTCAGTTGTATACACGACTCGAATACATTATTACCAATTGATGTGACGCTATCCGGAATCGTTACACTGGTCAGTGA
>Ga0366800_1008_pt1 | contig 34340 bp, 29 predicted proteins | sample BONcelN113001E14_FD_207034 | JGI IMG/M metagenome (GOLD analysis project Ga0366800, IMG submission 207034) | Enriched cells from coal bed in the Powder River Basin, Montana, United States - BONCAT cells N11 rep3 HSBNCT.N11.300.1.E14 ...
TTGGGCCAAGGCAGCGCTGGCGACATCGGCCACTGTCATATCCGACGGGCTTTGGGGATTTCAGGGGGTGACCGCACAAGACGGCGTTTCCCATCAAGCTTATATTACTGGCCATGGAAAGAAGGCTGCGATGCATCCTCAGTTTCGTTGGGTCAATACCATGCTGGGTAATTTAAAAACATCCTTGGCGGGTACTTACCATGCCTTTGATTTTTCTAAATATGCGACGCGTTATCTGGCTGAATTTCAGTATCGCTTCAACCGTCGTTTCGATTTGGCTTCGATGTTGCCTCGATTACTCTATGCCGCAGCCGCTACCAAACCTCAACCGCTACGCATTCTGCGCCTCTCTGAGGTTGGTAGCTAATCAGGTAAAATGAAGGAGTATTGCCATTTTAATGGCATCTTCTGCATGTATTACCTGCGGCAATGAAATATACTCCAGTCAATTATAGGAATTATCCGGGATCGCCTGTTCCCGCGACAGGCGACATCCGGTTGCGGCTCGCAACAACGGGTCAGGGAGTGATCGCGACTTTCAGCACGCCGTCGCGCTGGTTTGCAAACAGCTCATAGGCTTGCTCGATCTGATCGAGCTTGAAGCGGTGCGTGACCATCGGTTGCAAATCGACCCGGCCTGACGCAACCACATTGAGCAGCCGGCGCATGCGTTCTTTGCCGCCGGGGCACAAGGTGGTGATGATCTTGTGATCGCCCAGCCCTGCGGCGAAGGCGTCAAGCGGCAGCGAAATCTTGCCTGAATACACGCCAAGGCTGGAGAGCGTACCGCCCGGTTTGAGCGCCCGCAGGCAACTTTCAAACGTCTGTTGCGTGCCCAGCGCTTCGATGGCGACATCGACGCCGCGGCCGTTGGTCAGGCGCATGATCTCGGTCAGCGGATCGGTTTTCGTGTAGTCGATGGTGACATCGGCACCCAGTTTTTTCGATACTTCAAGCCGGGCGCTGACGCCATCGACTGCGATGATCAAGCTTGCACCCTTCAATTTGGCGCCCGCCGTCGCGCACAGGCCGATCGGCCCCTGCGCAAAAATCACTACGGTGTCGCCGATTTTTATTTCGCCGCTTTCCGCGCCGCCGAAACCGGTGCTCATGATGTCAGGGCACATCAGCACTTGCTCATCGGTGAGCCCGTCCGGAATCGGTTCGAGATTCGACATCGCGTGCGGCACCAGCAGGTATTCTGCCTGGCAGCCGTCAATCGTGTTGCCAAAGCGCCAGCCGCCGGCCGGCTTGCCGCCGCACTGAGATTTATGGCCATCGAGGCACGGATGGCATTGCCCGCACGGAGTGATCGCGCCGACGATTACCCGTTGCCCCACGGAATAACCGGTGACGCCCGCACCCAGTTCTTCAATCACGCCGACCGGCTCATGACCGATCGTGCGGCCTGCCTCCACCGGATATTCTCCCTTGAGAATGTGCACATCGGTGCCGCAGATCGTGGTGGTGGTAATTTTGATTAACGCTTCGCCAGGACCGGCAACCGGCACCGGCTTTTCTTCCAGCGCGATCTTGCCCGGACGGAGGAATACAGCTGCTTTCATCGTGCGCATTGCCAATCTCCTGAAACAGTGAATGAACGTAAAGGACCGCTGCGACCTGGGTCGCATGATCGGGGAAAGCGCCATTGCAGCGCTTGCGTGATCGGAATAGCTGAAAGTGCGTGGTGCCAGCGTCAGAAAAATTACCACTGCGAAGGAAGATGCTGTTTGACCGGCATCAAGCCGGGTACTGCTTGTTGCCTCTCTGGCAGGGCGATTGCCGGAATGATTTTTCCTCTGTCCGGCCGGCTATGCGCCGGCCGGACAGAGGGAATTGGCACCTTAGCGCATGCCGAACAGCATCTGTTGCGCCAGCACGCGTTGGGCCGGTTTGCAGACATCGAGCAAACTCAGCGACAAGCCCAGCACCGCTTGCGACGGCGTGTTATCGGCGGCGCTGGCGAAGATCCGCGCCAGCGTATCGGTCAGGCCGATGGTGCGGCTGCGGTCGGCTTGGCGCACGGCCTGAAAGTCGGCCAGCGCGGTGGCCGGCTGCATGGCCAGATGGCGCGCCAGCACAGCGGCATCGCGCAAGCCCAGATTCAGGCCTTGCCCCGCTACCGGGTGCAAGGTTTGGGCCGCATTGCCGATCGTCACGGTGCGCGCGGTTGTCGCCGCTTGTGCATTCAGGCCCAGCGGATACGCGAGGCGCGCGCTACTACTGCGAAATGTTCCCAAACGGTTGCCGAACGCTTGTTGCAACGCGGCCAGAAACGCATTGTCGTCGAGCGCCAGCAGTTTTTCGGCGCTGACAGGACGGCAGCACCAGACCAGCGCATAGCCGTTTTCCTGCGGCAACAGCGCCAGCGGGCCTTCTTCGGTGAAACGCTCAAACGCCCGGTGCGCAATCGGTGCGCTGCATGTGACGTGGGCAATCAAACCGAGCTGGTCGTAGTCGTGGTACACCGCTTTTGCCTGCTGTTCGGAAAATACGCCGCCTTCTGCCTGCACCACCCGCTGCGCGCGAATCGCGCATTTGCCGTCGGCACCGTCGAGTTGCAGCGTGATGCCATCCTGTTGCTCTTGCAGTGCGTACAGCCTCGCCGGGCGCAGCATCCGGATACCGGCCCGCTCGGCCTCCCGATGCAGCGCCGCCACAATCGCGCCGTAGCGCGTGACGTAGCCCAGCGCCGGCAAACGGTATTGGGCGCAGTCGATCAGCGTGCGGCCGAAGTGCGCGCGGCGCGACACATGAATCTGTTCGATTGCGGTAGCCGCAATCGGCCACGCGCCCGCGCGTTCCAGGATTTGCCGGCTGCCGTAAGACAGTGCGATGGTGCGCGGATCGTGGATGGTCTGGTCGATCGTCTTGGCATCGATCAATACGATGCGCGATGCCGCCACACCGTATTTGACCAGATGCAGCGCCAGCGTCAGGCCGACCGGCCCGGCGCCGCAAATGGCGAGGTCGAAATCGGTCGCCATTACTGTTGCCGCATCAGCGTTTCGATTTCGGCCACCGTTTTAGGGGCATCTTTGCTCAGGATGTCGCAGCCGGTTGCCGTTACCAGCACATCGTCTTCAATGCGGATGCCGATGTTCCAGAATTCCGGCGGCACGCCGTCGGTCGGGCGCACGTAGATGCCGGGTTCGACTGTGGTCACCATGCCTGGCTGCAGGATGCGCCACGGTTTTTCCGCGCCTGCCGCGGCAGTTTCGCTGGCGTGGTATTCGCCCACGTCATGCACGTCCATGCCCAGCCAGTGGCCGGTGCGATGCATGTAGAACTGGCGATAGTCGCCCTTTGAAATGACGTCGTCGAGCGTGCCGACCTTGTTCGCGTCGAGCAATCCAGTGTCGAGCATGCCTTGCGCCAGCACGCGCACCGCGGCGTCGTGGCCGTCGATGAAGCGCCGCCCGGGGCGGGTTTCGGCAATCGCGGCCGCCTGCGATGCCAGCACGATTTCGTACAAGGCCTTTTGCGGGCCGGAAAAAACGCCGTTGGCCGGGAAGGTGCGGGTGATGTCGGATGCATAGCTGTCGAGTTCGCAGCCGGCGTCGATCAAGACCAGGTCGCCGTCTTGCAACACGGCGTCGCTGGCGCGGTAATGCAGGACGCACGCGTTGGCGCCGGTCGCGACAATCGAGCCGTAGGCCGGCGCTTGCGAACCCTGGCGGCGGAATTCGTGCAGCAATTCGGCTTCCAGATGGTATTCGCGCAGGCCTGGGCGCGAAAGCTGCATTGCGCGCTGGTGCGCGGCCGACGAAATCTCGGCTGCGCGGCGCATCACAGCGACTTCGCCGGCATCCTTGAACAGGCGCATTTCATCGATCAGGCCACGTACATCGTGCGCGCTGGAAGGCGCGGAGATGCCGGAGCGCGACAGCGCGCGCACGCCGGCCAGCCAGCCTTGCACTTGCGCATCGAGCCGGGCATCGCTGCCCAGCGCATAAAACAGCGCCGGCGCATCGGCCAGCAACTTGTTCATTTCGCCATCGAGTGCGGCAACCGGATGCGCGGCATCGAAGCCGAAGGTCGTGCGCGCGGCTTCCGGGCCGAAGCGGTAACCGTCCCAGATTTCGCGCTCCAGATTTTTTTCGCGGCAAAACAGAATCGTTTGCGGCGCCTGGCCGCGAATCGCTACCAGCACGATCACCGCTTCCGGCTCGGTGAAGCCGCTGAGGTAATAAAAATAACTGTCGTGCCGGTACGGATAATCGGCATCGCGGTTGCGCATCACTTCCGGTGCGGTCGGAATGATGGCGACGCCGCCGCCTTTGGCCTGCATTTGTTCGATCAGGCTGGCGCGCCGGTCTGCGTATGATTTCATCGGAGGAATCCTTTGCTTATATAAGTCTCAAAACAGTGTCGTAGGATGGGTGAAACCCATCTTGTAAGTTCGATAAACGATCGGTTTCACTCATCCTACGGTTTTGCGTCAATGTTCAAGCCAGCGGCGCGTTCAATTGCGCCAGCCGTTCTGCGGTGCCGACGTCGGTCCAGTCGCCACGGTAGAGCTCGCCGCCGACTTGGCCGCGGGTCGCGTATTCGCGCAGCAGCGGCGCCAGTTTGGCGCTTGTGCCAGTCTCGATCGCGTCGAATATTTCGGGCCGGTAGACGCCGATGCCGGAGAACGTGTAGCGCGGTTCGCCTGCGTTGGCGACCGTATGCAGGTTCAGCGCGAAGTCGCCTTGCGGATGGTGCGCCGGATTTTTCACCAGGTACAGCCAGGCCACGTCGCGCCGGTCGGCGGCATACGGCTTGCCCCACATGTCGGCCTCCGCCAGCGTGTTCTTGACCTGGGTAAAGTCGAAATGCGGGCAATAGATGTCGGCGGCAAGCGCGACGAATGGCGCATCCCCGAGCAAATGGCGCGCCTGCGCAATACCGCCCGCGGTTTCCAGCGCCGGACTTTCCGGCGAATACGCGATGCGAGCGCCGAATTTGGCGCCATCCCCGAGCGCCTCTTCGATCATGCTGCCCAGATGCGCGTGGTTGATGACGATTTCGGTGATGCCGGCGCGCACCAGATTGTGGATGTGCCAGACAATCAGCGCGCGACCGCGCACTTTCAGTAACGGCTTGGGGCAACTGTCGGTGAGCGGGCGCATGCGCTCGCCGCGTCCGGCAGCAAAAATCATTGCTTTCATGGTGCTTTCACAGATTCGATTGTAGTATTGGAGTATTATTTTTTCCGCACTGAAATCATGCGGAAATACGATGTTTTTGCCTATACTCCGGGTATTTAAAAGGTATATCCGATCTGGGGCGCATGATCTTCGAGCGTATTGAGCAAGCGCACCAGCGGCGCCAGTTCGCGGTAGCGGCGCGCAGTCTTGAGTACGTATTCCCGCACCAGCGGAAGGTCTTTCAGGTAGGCGTCCTTGCCGTCGCGATAATTGAGACGGGCGAAAATGCCGAGCACCTTCAGGTGACGCTGCAATCCCATGAATTCAAAATCGCGATAAAAACTGTCGACATCCGGATTCACCGGCAAACCGGCGCGCCGGGCTTTTTCCCAGTAGCGGATCGCCCAGTCCAGCACCATTTCTTCATCCCATTCGATATAGGCATCGCGCAGCAGCGATACCAGATCGTAGGTGATCGGGCCGTATACCGCATCCTGAAAGTCGAGAATACCGGGATTTCCTTCCGGCAAAACCATCAGGTTGCGCGAATGGAAGTCGCGGTGCACGAACACTTGCGGCTGCGCCAGATTGTTGGCCAGTAAAACGTCAAACACCTTGTTCAGTTCGGCTTCCTGGGGCGCTGTCAGCGTGGCGCCGAGATGACGGCCCAGATACCACTCGGGAAACAGTTGCAGTTCGCGCAGCAGCAGCGCACGGTCGTATTCCGGCAGCAAATCCGGCTGACTCTGGCTTTGCAGTTGCACCAGCGCATCGATCGCATCCAGATACAGCTTGTGCGCGGTGTCGCCATTGAGCTGATGCAGATAAGTGGTCGTGCCCAAGTCCGACAGCAGCAAAAAGCCGCGTTCGGGGTCGGCGGCCAGTACGTGCGGCACCGTAACGCCGGTCTGGCCGAAAACCTCCGCTACGTGGATGAAAGGACGCACGTCTTCTTGCGGCGGCGGCGCATCCATCACGATCGCAGTGCCGCCGGCAGGCGTATCGACGCGGAAATAACGCCGGAAACTGGCATCGCTGGACGCGGCGCGCAGCGTTTGCGGCAGGGTCGGCGTGGCTGTCAGCGTGGCCAGCCATTCGGTCAACTGGGTGAAACGTGCATCGGAAGGGATATCGGAAGGGGTATATAAAGACATGAAGCAGCCTGGGTAATCGGTTGAGAGTAATGAGTTCCCCTATAATAAGGGATTCAATTCAAAAAATCGCCTGCCATGGTTATTCTTCCCTTTCGCGCATGAGTAGGCATACCGCAACACACCAGCCGCGCTATCGGCTCAGCACACTGGCAACTGCGATTGCGCTCGCATATCTGCCGTTGCTGGCGGCCGCGCAGGGTTTGCCCAATCCGACCCGCAGTCAGGCGATCGAAGAAAGCCAGCCGGCTGAAATCAGCGCCGAGAGCATGAGCGGACGGCCCGACCGCGAATTGCAGCTCGACCGCGCAGTTGAAATCCAGCGCGGTCAGACCGCGATCAAGGCCGACCACGCGCTCTACCTGCAAATCGAAGACGAAGTTACCGCTTCCGGCAATGTCTGGATCAAGCGTTTCGGCGATATGTACCGGGGCGAAAAGTTAAAGCTCAACATGGGTTCGGGTGCCGGTTATGTAATCCATCCTGAATACAAGCTGGAAAAGAATAACGCGCAGGGCCATGCGCAACGGATCGATTTTGAAAACAACGAGCGCGCAGTCATCAGCGATGGCACGTACAGCACCTGCGAAGGCCCAGACCCGGATTGGTATCTGAAGGCCGACACCTTGCGCCTCGATACCGGACGCGATGTCGGCACCGCTTCCAAAACGATCGTGTATTTCAAGGGCGTGCCGATCATGGGCTTGCCGCTGATGTCGTTTCCGCTCTCGAATGCGCGCAAATCGGGTGCGCTGCCGCCGACCATAGGCGCGACCTCGAAAGGCGGGCTGCAGGTAGAAGTGCCTTATTACTTCAATATCGCGCCCAACCGCGATTTGACGCTGTTTCCCAAAATTATTAGCCGGCGCGGTTTTCAACTGGGCGCGGAAGGTCGCTATCTGGGCGAGACGTATTCCGGTCAAACCAGGGTCGAGCTGCTGCCGGATGATCAGCAAACCAAAACCAACCGCTATTCGCTGGCATCGATCCACAATCAAACGCTGACGCCGAAACTGTCGTTCGGATGGAACCTGAATCGTGCTTCGGATAATGAATATACGAGCGATTTTGCGCAAACCATTACCGCCAGTTCGCAGCGCCTGTTGCCGCGCGATGTCTATGTGAATTATTCGGGCACGTATTGGAATACGGTTGCCAGGATGACCAGTTACCAGTTGCTGCAAGATCCGCTGACACCGATCGTGCGGCCTTACGACCGCTTGCCGCAGCTTAATTTGCATGCGGGACGTGAAGACGTGCAGGGTTTCGATTGGGGTTTCGATTCGGAATTTTCCCGCTTTTCCCTGCCGGATGAAGAGTTGGCGGGCCGGCCGCGCGGCGACCGGCTGGTAATCAATCCGCAAGTCAGTTATCCGATAGTGCGGCCCGGCTATTTCATCACCCCGAAGCTGTCGCTGCACGCCACCAGCTATCAACTCGAAGCGCCGGCAGGCAGCTTGCTGCCATCGTCGACGCTAACGCGCACGTTGCCGATCTTTTCGATCGATAGCGGATTGATGTTCGAACGGGACACCACGTTTTTCGGCCAGAAAGCCAGGCAAACCCTGGAGCCGCGTTTGTTTTACGTGTATGCGCCTTACCGTGATCAAAGCCAGTTCCCGAACTTCGATAGCGCCGAGGCCACCTTCAATTACGCGCAATTGTTCAGCGAAAACCGCTATTCGGGTTCGGACCGGATCAGCGATGCCAATCAGCTCACCGCTGCGCTGACGTCGCGCTACCTGGACCCGAACGGAGCCGAGCGCTTGCGTCTGTCCTTGGGGCAACGCTATTACATCAGCACGCCGCGCGTGACGCTCACTGGCGCGCCCAATAGCGCCAGCCAGGAAAGCCGCTCCGACTTGCTGCTGGCTGCCAGCGGCCGCGTAACCAACGCGCTGCGCCTCGACAGCGCAGTGCAATACAGCGTCAATCAGAGCAGCCTGTCGAGCAGCTATTTCGGCGCGCAATGGCTGCCGGCACCGAAAAAAGTACTCAACGCCGAATATCGCTACGTGCGCAAAAGCAGTTCCGTTGAATTGCTAAAGCAGGTTAAACTCTCCGGCCAGTGGCCGTTGGCAGACCGGATATATGCAGTCGGCCGGGTTAGTTATTCAATGCCGGACAAGAAACTTGTCGATAGCCTGCTCGGGATGGAATACAAGGAAGACTGCTGGATTTTCCGGGTAGTGGCGCAACGCATCACCACCGCCACCGCAAAGTCTAATTCGACCATCTTTCTCCAGCTGGAATTGAACGGACTATCGAAGATAGGTTCCAATCCGCTGGGTGCGCTGCACCAGAATATTCCCGGCTACCAAGAGATTGGGGTGCCCAATTAACCGGGTCACGCACTCTATCTGCAATCAATCAACACGAAAACACCATGAGCGAGTTTCAATCTATGCGTAATCGTAATGCGAACAAATCGAGGTCGGCGCAGGTACTGACGATGCTGCTGTTGAGTCTGACATTAGGCGCGCCTGCTGCAGCGCAGGGCCCAGTCAAGGGCAAGAGTGCACCCGCAGCCAAGGCTGCCGCGGTAAAAAATCAGACTCCCGGTCAGCCGCAACTGGTGGATTCCATCATCGCGGTCGTCAATGATGAAGTCATCACCCGTCAGGAGCTTGAACAGCGCTTGCGCACGGTCGAGGCACGCGCCGTCAAGCAAAACGTCAATCTGCCGCCGCGCGCCGAATTCCAGCAGCAATTGCTGGAGCAAATGGTGCTGGAGCGGGCGCAGATGCAGTTGGCCAAGGAAGCCGGCATCCAGGTCGACGACATCATGCTGGACCGCGCGATTGGCCGGATTGCCGAGCAAAATAAAATGACGCCGCAGAAATTCCGCGAGGAACTGGAACGCGAAGGCACGCCGTTCGCCAAGTTCCGGGAAGAAATCCGGCAGCAAATCATCATGCAGCGCCTGCGCGAGCGCGAGGTTGACAGCAAAATCCAGGTCGCTGAATCGGAAATCGACAACTATCTGGGCGCTGAAAAAAATACCGCAAAGAATCAGCAGGAATTGCATCTGGCGCAGATTTTGGTGCGGATACCCGAAAACGCTTCCGCCGACCAAATCGCCGAGCGTGAGAAACGCGCGCAATCGGTATTGCAACAGGCCAAGTCGGGCGGCGACTTCGCCAAGCTGTCGGCCAGTTTTTCCGACGCCAGCGAGGCCTTGGCCGGCGGCGAACTGGGCTGGCGCACGCCAGAGCGTTTGCCCAAGCTATTCCTCGACGGAGTCGCCAATCTGACGCCGGGCCAAGTCTCGCCGCTACTGCGCAGTGCGATCGGTTTTCATATTCTGAAGCTGGTCGGCAAGCGTGATGCAGTCAAATCCGCAGCCAGCGCGCCGGCGGTCCAGCAGACCCATGCGCGCCATATCCTGATCAAGGTTAATCAGGCGGTGCCGGTCAATGAAGCACGACGCAAGCTGACCGAACTGAAGCAGCGTCTCGATAACGGCGCCGCCAAATTCGAAGACTTGGCCAAGCTGTTCTCCAACGATCTGTCGGCGTCGCAGGGCGGCGATCTGGGATGGCTGTATCCGGGCGACACCGTGCCGGAATTCGAGCGTGCAATGGATGCGCTGCAGCCGAACCAGGTCAGCGAACCGATTGAGTCGCCATTCGGTGTCCACCTGATCCAGGTGCTCGAGCGCAAGACCGATGAAGTCTCGCAAGAGCGCCAGCGCAGTGCGGCCCGCATGGCTATTCGCGAAATCAAGATCGAGGAAGCGACGCAGGACTGGCAACGCCAGGTGCGCGACCGCGCCTATGTCGAATTCCGCACTGACGAGAAGTGATGCCCACTACTGCACCGGCCAGCCGCCCGACGCTGGCAATCACCACTGGCGAACCGGCCGGAATCGGTCCTGAAATTTCGCTCAAGGCCGCCTGGGCATTGCGCGATGAAGTCAGGCCGGTTCTGCTCGGCGACGCGGCATTTCTGTCGATGATCGCAAACGATATCGATCCGGCGATCAGCCTGGTCTCGCTGTCCGTGCGCGCATTGCGCAACAACGGCTTGCCGAATTTCCCGCCGGACCGAATTACGGTCATCGATTGCCCGCTGGAAGCCCACGTGGTTGCCGGCCAACTGGACCCGAAAAACGGGCGCGCAGTGCTGGAAACGCTGGATGTCGCGATCGAAGGCGCGCAATGCGGCTGGTTCGACGCCATCGTCACTGCGCCGCTGCAGAAAAGCACCATCAATGACGCCGGTATTGCTTTTACCGGCCATACCGAATACCTGGCCCAGCAAACCCATACCCCGCAAGTGGTGATGATGCTGGCCGGCGGCACCGCACCGCATCTGCGCGTTGCGCTGGCAACCACGCATCTGGCGCTGAAAGAAGTGCCGGCGGCCATTACTTTCGACAGCTTGAGCCGCACGCTCGATATCCTCAATGCCGATTTGCAGCGCAAGTTCGGCCTGGCGCAACCGCGTATTCTGGTCACCGGCCTGAATCCGCACGCCGGCGAAAGCGGCTATCTGGGGCGCGAAGAGATCGACGTGATCGCACCGGCGATCAAGGCCGCGCAAGCCAGGGGCATGCAAGTGAGCGGCCCGTATCCGGCCGACACGCTATTCCAGCCCAAATACTTGCAGAACGCCGATTGCGTGCTGGCGATGTACCACGACCAGGGTTTGCCGGTGTTGAAATTCGCCAGCTTCGGTCACGGTATCAACATCACGCTCGGCTTGCCGCTGATCCGCACCTCGGTCGATCACGGCACTGCGCTGGATTTGGCCGCCAAAGGTGTCGGCCATGCCGATTGCGGCAGCATGATTGCCGCGATGCAAGCGGCAGCCCGGATGGTCGCCTGTTCCGGCGCATCCGGCACTTAACCAGAATAAAATTCCTTAATGAAACATATTCCCCGCAAGCGCTTCGGCCAGAACTTCTTGACCGACAAATTCGTGCTGTCCCGCATCGTCGATGTGATTGATCCGCAACCGGACGACGCGATGGTCGAAGTCGGCCCTGGCTTGGGAGCGATGACGCGCCTGTTGCTGGAGCCGCTGCAGCAGATGCACGTGGTCGAACTCGACCGCGATCTGGTGGCGCGGTTGCAAAAAACTTTCGATCCGGCCAAATTGATCATCCATGCCGGCGATGCGCTGCAATTCGATTTTGCGAAAATTCCGCTTGCTGCGGGGCGCAAACTGCGCATCGTCGGCAACTTGCCGTACAACATTTCCAGCCCGCTGCTGTTTCATTTCGCGCAATTCGCGCAGCAAGTCGAGGATCAGCATTTCATGCTTCAAAAGGAAGTGGTCGAACGCATGGTCGCTCCGCCGGGCAGCAAGACCTACGGCCGCCTGTCGGTGATGCTGCAATGGCGCTACCACATGGAATTGCTGTTCATTGTGCCGCCGACTGCTTTCGAGCCGCCGCCACGGGTGGAATCCGCGATCGTGCGCATGGTCCCGATTGCGCAACCGTTGCCGTGCGACGCCGACAAATTGAGCGCGGTGGTACTGAAGGCATTTTCCCAGCGCCGCAAGGTGATCCGCAACTGCCTGGCCGGGATGTTCACCGAAGCCGATTTGATCGAAGCCGGCGTCGATCCGAAAACCCGCCCGGAGACCGTGCCGCTGGAACAATACGTGGCGCTGGCCAATCGGTTGTAGCCGCAATCTGCAATCGCCGTATTAATATCGTGGGTTGGCGCTGCGCTCAACGTCAACCTATAGAGTATTTTTATCAACCGCAGGTTTTATATGCGGTAATGGCTATGTTTTTTGGCATACTCCAGCATCTGTATAAGCGCTAATCTGACTTGTGCTGTGCTTTCAGCATCACGCTGATGAATTCATTGATGAGTTGCTGATTGGTTGGCGACAGCAGCATGAACTGCGTCACGAACTCCTCAAGCCGCCGCGTCATCTGCTTTATTTCTTCCTTGCTGGCGGTGACTTCGTACGAGGCGACGGTCTGCTCTGCCATCAGGTAAAGCGAGGAAACCGGCAAACCTAGCGCTTTCGCCACTTGTTCCAGCATGTCTGGTGTCGGTTGCTGCAAATTACGCTCCACCTTGGACAGATTTCCCGGATCAGTGCCGGCGGTCAGCGCGACCTGTTCCAGCGTGACGCCTTTTTCTTTCCTGATTTTGCGGATAACTTGACCAATTTTCATCAAGCAATTCTCTAGCCTTGACCGCACCTGATTCAAAGTTCCGACAACAAATTCATTGCCAGTAATTTGCGTATTGAGCAAATTATTGGTATAAATTTGGCTTTGTCCCGAATTGTCGCGTCCCGGCAATGACTTCAGCGTGCGATAGCGCTCCAGCAAAAGGTGGGATCAGCTCCCACCCATTTTGAAACTTGATGTTCACCGCCTACCACGCCAAATACTACGCACATGCACTGACGTTGCGCCATGCCGCTGACGGGGTCGATCGCTTGTCGCAATCGCTGTTCGACGCCAGTGTCGATCTGAATCCGCACCAGATCGAAGCTGCGCTGTTTGCGCTTAGGAATCCGCTCAGCAAGGGCGTGATCCTGGCCGACGAGGTCGGTCTTGGCAAAACCATCGAAGCGGCACTGGTGCTGGGGCAATACTGGGCCGAGCGCAAACGCCGCCTGCTGATCATCTGCCCGGCCAGCCTGCGCAAGCAATGGGCGCAAGAGTTGCTGGAAAAATTCAACCTGCCCAGCCTGATCCTGGATGCCCCCAGCCTGCGCAAGCTGCGCCACGGCCAGAGTTTTGATGCGCTGAGCGGCAAGCAGATCCTGATCATGTCTTACCAGTTCGCCGCGCGGCTGGAAGCCGATTTGCGCAGCGTGCCGTGGAATCTGGTGGTCATCGATGAAGCACACAAGCTGCGCAACGCGCATAAACCGACCAACCGCATCGGTCAGGCACTCAAACGCGCACTGGACGGCCGGCAAAAGCTGCTGCTGACCGCCACTCCGTTGCAAAATTCCTTGCTGGAACTATACGGCCTGTCCACGCTGATCGATGAACTCCAGTTCGGCGACGAAGCCGCCTTCCGCCGCCAGTACATGCAAAGCGGCGCAGATTTGCCGGCGCTGCGCGCCCGCCTGCAAGGTTTCGTGCAACGCTCGCTGCGCAGGGATGTGCTGGAATATGTCAAATACACCGAGCGCAAGCCGCTGACGCAAAAATTTCACCCGACCGACGATGAGCAACAGCTATACGAAGCCATCTCGGGCTTTTTGCAAAACGAAGCTTCCTACGCGCTGCCGAAGCGGCAACGCCACCTGACCGCACTGATCCTGCGCAAACTGCTGGCTTCCAGCGCACCGGCCATCGTCGCCACCTTGCACACCATACGCAGCCGATTGCAAGGTCTGCTGGAAGCGGACGCCGCGCCAGCCACCGCCACCGCCCTCGCCAGAGACGACCTGATAGCGCAACTGGTAGAAGACCAGGGGCTGGAAGACGATTATCTGGAGGAGGCCGGCGATGGCGGCGCAGACAATCCCGCTGCGACCGATGCCGCGCCGGGATTGCCGGCAGCGCCAGCCGGCGGGCGCGACGTTATCAATCTGAATCAGGTCCGCGCAGAAATTGCCGACATCGACCGCTTCATCCACGCCGCCGCCAGCCTGAAGACCGACACCAAGGCACAATCCCTGTTGCAAGCACTCGACGCCGGTTTCGGCAAGATGGCCGAGCTGAACGGCCCCAGAAAAGCCATCGTCTTCACCGAATCACGCCGCACCCAGGAATACCTGGCCGCTTTCCTCGCCGCCAACGGCCATGCGGGCAAGATCGTCACCTTCAGCGGCAGCAACAATGGCGAACACGCGACACGCATTTACCACGCCTGGCTAAAAACGCATCAGGGCAGCGAGCGCGTTACCGGCTCGCCGCAAGTCGACCGCCGCACCGCGCTGATCGATAATTTTCGTGACGACGCCGAAATCATGATCGCCACCGAAGCCGCCGCTGAAGGCGTCAACCTGCAATTCTGCGCGCTGGTCATCAACTACGATCTGCCGTGGAACCCGCAGCGTATCGAGCAACGCATCGGCCGCTGCCACCGCTACGGCCAGCGCTTCGACGTGGTCGTCATCAATTTTCTCAACATGCGCAACCATGCCGATCAGCGCGTGCTGGAATTGCTGACCGAAAAATTCAGCCTGTTCTCGGGCGTGTTCGGCGCTTCCGACGAAGTGCTGGGCCGCATTGAAAGCGGCATCGACTTTGAGAAACGCATCCTGCAAATCGTCGAAACCTGCCGCCAGCCGGAACAGATCGAAGCCGCCTTCAGCGCCTTGCAAGCCGAGCTGGAGCAGGACATCAACAGCCGCATCCGCGACACCCAAAGCCAGTTGCTGGAGCACTTCGACGAAGACGTGCGCGACCGGCTCAAACTGAAACTCAATGAAGCCGAAGCCCGGCTGGACAAGCTGGGACGCTGGTTCTGGGGCGTCACCCGCCACATGCTCGCCAGCCGCGCGCAGTTCGACGATGCCCACTACGCGTTCTCGCTGACAAGCCCGCCCACGCCCGCGATTGCCAGCGGCCGCTACCAGCTGATCCGTGGCGCAGTCCAGCCCGACATGCTGGCGCATCCGTACCGCCTGACGCACGCGCTGGGCGAATGGACGCTGGCGCAAGCGTTGCAGGCAGATACGCCGCCGGCGGAAATCTGCTTCGACCTCAGCCATCACCCCAGCCGCATCAGCGTGCTGGACGTGCTGCGCGGCGAATGTGGCAGCAGCAGCGGCTGGCTGCGGTTGTTGCGATTGCAAGTGCAGGCGTTCGACACCACCGAACGCCTGCTGTTCATCGCCAGCAGCGACGACGGCCAAATACTGGATCAGGAGCTTTGCGAAAAACTCTTGATGGTGGAAAGCCCGAAAGATGGCGCACATCCAGTCAGCACCGGCCAGCCGCAACTGGCATGGCTGGACGCCAATAGCCAGCGCCGCGTTGAAGCCGAAGTCGCCACCATCCTCGAGAGCAATCAAAAACTGTTCATTGATGAGCGCGACAAGCTGGAGAAATGGGCCGAAGACAAGCTGCTGGCGGCGGACGAGCATCTGCGCGACATCAAGCAGCAGATCGCCCAGATCAAGCGCGACAGCCGCCAGGCAAGTTCTCTGGAAGCGCAAGCGGGGATACAAGCCCAATTGCGCGCGCTGGAACACAAGCAAAGACAGCAGCGCCAGCAACTGTTCGAGATCGAAGACAGCATCATCGCGCAGCGCGATGTGCTGATCGCCCGGCTGGAACAACGCTTAGCCCAACACACGCACACCGACACCCTGTTCACGCTGCGCTGGAGCGTGCAGTGAGCCACATACCACATCAAACAGATAGCCCCATGACCAACCCAGACCGCCTGCCCCTGACCTCGCTAGACATTACCGAAGACCGCAAGGCGCTGCTGCGCAAGAATTTTCCGGAAGTATTCCGCGAAGACAAAATCGACTTCGATGCGCTGCAACGCGCGCTGGGTGAATCGGTCGATCCCGGCAAGGAAAGGTTCGGCCTCAACTGGCCCGGCAAGGCCGCCTGCTCCAAGCTGATACAGCAAGCGTCGGTCGGCACGCTGCTGCCGATGCGCGAGCAATCGGTGGATTTTGATGCGACCGAAAATCTGATTATCGAAGGCGACAATCTGGAAGTGCTGAAGCTGCTGCAAAAGAGTTACTACGGCAAGGTCAAGATGATCTACATCGACCCGCCGTATAACACGGGCAACGAGTTTATCTACCCCGATAACTTCCATGAAGGCTTGCAGGATTATCTGAAATATTCCGGGCAGGTGGACGGTGAAGGCCGCAAGCAATCCAGCAATTCAGAGACCGGCGGGCGTTATCACAGCAACTGGCTGAGCATGATGTATCCGCGCCTGTTCTTGGCACGGAATTTGTTGCGGGAAGATGGGGTGATTTTCGTCAGTATTGATGACAATGAAGTGCATAACCTTCGCGCTTTAATGAATGAGATTTTTGGTGAAGAAAATTTTATTGCGAATATCGTGTGGCAAAAAAAATATGCTCCCCAGAACGATGCAACTTATTTTAGCGACATGCACGACCATATTTTGGTGTATGCCAAATTGGCAAAGCGTACAAAAAGTGATGAGCAAGGTTGGAGTCTAGACTTGCTGCCGCGCACGGATTCACAAAATGCAGCTTACAAAAATCTTGATAACGACCCACGCGGGGTTTGGCAATCAGACAATCTCACTGTAAAAACTTACTCAGCTAAAACTGATTATCCGATTACCACGCCCAGCGGCCGAGTACTGCGCCCACCTGAAAGTAGATGTTGGGCAGTATCTCCTGAACGCTATGCCGAACTGGTTGCCGATAATCGCATTTGGTTTGCTTCAGATGGTCAGGGTGTTCCCCGCCTAAAACGCTTTTTATCAGAAGTACAGGACGGCGCTGTGCCCGTAACTTGGTGGCCTTATCAGGATTGTGGGCATAACCAGGATGCAAAAAAAGAACTCAAAGAATTGTTTGAGGATGCAGATACCATTTTTGACACGCCCAAGCCTGTCAAACTGATTGCGCGGATGCTGCAACTTGCGACTAAAAACGATTCGAATGCCGTCGTGCTGGATTTTTTTGCAGGGTCGGGCTCAACGGGGCAAGCCGTTTATGAAATGAATTTAAGCGATGGAGGCAAGCGTCGTTTTATATTGGTGCAATTACCTGAACCGATGGAAAGTAGCAAGCAAACCATCGCCGACATTACGCGCGAACGGGTACGTCGCGTCAGCGCCAAGCTGAAGGCGGCGCCAGCCGCGCCGGATTTATTGAGCGATGCTGCCGCCAGTACCGCGCCCGATCTGGGCTTCAAGGCGATGCGCCTGGCGTCCAGCAATTTCAAGGTGTGGGATGGCCGCGCCGATCAGATGACGGATGTGGGCGCGACGCTCAAGCTGTTTGCCGAGCATGTGCTGCCGGGGCGGACTGCGGAAGACATTCTGCATGAGCTGTTGCTAAAAAGCGGCTACCCGCTGACCACGCCGTTGACCACGCTGACGCTGGCTGGCAAGCAAGTCTTCAGCGCTTCCGAAGGGGCATTGCTGATTTGTCTGGAGCACGAGCTGTCGCTGGAAGCGATCGAGGCGATGGTGGCGCGCGATCCGTGGCTGATCCTGTGCCTGGATGCCGGTTTTGCGGGTCAGGACGAACTCAAGGCGAATGCGATGCAAACCGTGCGCGCGCACAATCGCAACCGCCAGAGCAGCATGAGCTTGAAGGTGGTGTGATGAAATTCCATTTCGACGCCGCACTTTCTTATCAAAAAACAGCGATAGACGCGGTGACGCAGGTATTCGACGGCCAGCCTTTGGCGGAGTCCGGCTTGTCTATTTCATGGTCTTCCAGCGAGATCATGGGGATGGCGCATACCGAGCTGGGGCTGGGTAACCGGCTGGCGCTGGATGACGGCACGGCGGAGGGCGAAGCGCGAATTGAGCAATGGCTGCATGCGAATGTGAAAAAAATACAGCTCGCCAATCAGCTGCCGCAGGATGCCAGTTTGCAGGGGCGGCATTTTTCGATCGAGATGGAAACCGGCACCGGCAAAACCTATGTCTACCTGCGCTCCATTTTCGAGCTGAACAAGCTGTACGGTTTTTGCAAGTTCATTATCGTGGTGCCGAGCGTACCTATCCGTGAAGGCGCGCTTGCCAGCATCCAGCAGATGCGCGAGCATTTCACCGCCTTGTACGGGGTGCCGTTCGATGCTGTGTTGTACGACTCGAAGAATCTGTCCAAGGTGCGCCAGTTTGCGACTGCCAACACGATACAGATCATGGTGATGAATATCCAGTCGTTCCAGAAGGACGTGAAGGATGACGAAGACATCGCCACCATGACGGCGGAACAGCTGAAAAAGTTGAATGTCATCAATCGCGAATCCGATATGTTGTCCGGCCACAAGCCGATCAGCTTTATCCAGGCGACGCGCCCGATCGTGATCATCGATGAGCCGCAAAGCGTCGAGGGCGATACGCGGCAAGGCGCAACGCTGTCGAGCCGGGCGATTGATCGCCTGCATTCGTTGTGCACCTTGCGTTATTCCGCCACCCATCGCAATCCGCATAATCTGTTGTACAAGCTGGACCCGATTGCCGCCTATGACCAGCGTCTGGTGAAGCGCATCGAAGTCGCCAGCGCCCGTGCCGATGCAAATGTCAACGACGCTTATGTGCAATTGATTGAGGTCGATAACAAGAAAATCCTGCGCGCCAGAGTCAGGATCAATGTCGCGGAAGCGTCTGCGGATGGCGTCAAGGTCAAGCAAAAGACGGTCTGGGTTAAGGCGGGCGAGGACTTGTGGTTGAAATCGAAAAATCGGCAGGAATACCATAACGGCTACATCGTCCAGAGCATCAATTTTGAAGCGGGCGCCGAGCATCTGCGCTTCTCCAGCGGCACCAGCCTGAAACTGGGGCAGGCTTTGGGCGGCATGGACGACGATTTGCTGAAGCTGCAAATCCGCGCCACGGTAGAGCTGCATCTAAAAAAAGAACGCGAAGTGCGGGGCAAAGGCATCAAGGTGCTGTCGCTGTTCTTCGTTGATGTGGTGGCCAATTACCGCGTTTATAACGACGATGGCACGACCGGCCTTGGCAAGCTGGGGGTCTGGTTTGAAGAAGCGTATGCCGAATTGACTGCGCATGAAGATTACCTTGGCTTGCTGACTGATCCTGTTGAAAAAGTCCATAACGGCTATTTTTCCAGAGATAAGAAGGGCGGTTACAAGGACACCAGCGGCGGCACCAAGGACGATGAGGATACCTACAGCCTGATCATGCGTGACAAGGAAAGATTGCTGGATTTGGTTGAACCGCTGCGTTTCATTTTTTCGCACACCGCTTTGCGCGAAGGCTGGGACAATCCGAACGTGTTCCAGATTTGCGTGTTGCGTGAAATCGGCTCAGAAACCGAGCGTCGCCAGACCATAGGGCGCGGCTTGCGCCTGCCGGTGGACCAGAACGGTGACCGTATCCACGATGCGGGGATCAATCGTCTGACGGTGATTGCGCAGGAATCCTACGAGAGCTTCGCCGAGAATCTGCAAAAGGAATATGAGCGCGACCTGGACATGAAGTTCGGCGTAGTCACTGTTGAAGCCTTTGCCAAACTGGTAGACCTGCCGGAACAGGCGAAAATCCTGCATCGGCACTTGCAACAGCACGGCTATCTGGATGCAGCCGGTCTGATACAGCCGAAATTCGATCCGTCCTATCCGCATTTTGAGCTGAATCTGCCACCGGAATTTGCGCCGCTGCGGGCGCAGGTAGTGGATCTGATGCAGGGCTTTGTGTTCAAGAATCGCATCGGCAACGCCAGAAAGCGCGGGCCGGTCAAGCTGCGCAAGAGTATGTTGCTGGACCCGACATTCAAGGCTTTATGGGAGCAGATCAGCCAGCATACGCGTTATCGAGTCCGTTTTTCTACCGAGGAATTGATTAACATTGCGGTTGGCAAGATACAAGAACTACCAGCCATCCTGCCCTTGCAGATGCATCTGGAACGGGTCGGGCTACAACTGACGCAGACCGGGATTGCCACCAGCGGCATCATGCAATCCGAGATTCGCTATGCGAATGCGCCGCAGAGCCTGCCCGACATCCTTGCGTATTTACAGAACGAAACCGATCTGACCCGGCAAACCCTGGCCGAGATTTTGCAGCGCTCTGGCCGCCTGCACGAGTTTCGTGTGAATCCGCAAGCCTTCATCACGCAAGCGGCAACTCAGATCAACCACACACTGCATGCACTGATGTTGCGCGGCATCGAGTATCTCAAGATCGCCGGACAGCAATGGGAAATGCACAGGCTGGAGGATTCTGCAGAGCAACAGCTGGAGCGCTATCTGGACAATCTGTACAAGGTGAATCATCAGGGCAAGGCTTTGTTCGATTACGTCGAATATCAGTCTGAAACCGAGAAAAAGTTTGCGCAGGAACTGGACGACGACGAGCGCGTGAAGTTTTTTGTCAAGCTGCCAGGCTGGTTCAAGGTCGATACGCCGGTCGGTCCCTATAATCCGGATTGGGCGATCGTGTTTGAACAGGGTGTGCAACAGCGTTCGCGCCTGTATCTGGTGCGCGAAACCAAGAGCACGCTGCTCAAAGAAAAACTGCGCCAGGAAGAAAACGACAAGATACTGTGCGGCGGCAAGCACTTTGCCGCCATTGGCGTCGATTATGCGGTGGCGACCAGCATGCGCGATGTAGTGCAGGATCTGACCGCGCGGGCGATGTTGTAGTGGTGATCGAATCGTATTAAAATAAGCTACGATTGTATTTAAAAATGCTACGTTATGCTTGCTTCCCTGTTATTCGGCGGTTACCGCGGTCGTGTGCTTGGCTTACTTTTGTTGCATCCTGAGCAACACTATCACGTGCGTGAAATCGCGCGCCTGACCGCCACATCGGCGGGTACCTTGCACAAGGAGCTGGATAGGCTGGCCCAAGCCGGCTTGCTGCTGCGGGAAAAAATCGGTAACCAATTGCATTATGGCGCGAACCGGCAATCTCCGATATTCGAGGAGCTTGCCAGCATTTTGCGCAAGACTTCCGGCTTGGCCGATGTATTACGCGATGCCTTGCTACCTCTGGACGCGCAGATCGAGGTCGCCTTGATTTTCGGTTCAGTTGCGCGGGGTGTCGAACACGCGGGCAGTGATGTGGATGTATTGCTGATCGGCGATATCGGTTTTGGCGATGCGGTTCGGGCCTTGCATGGTGCGCAAGAAACGATACAGCGTGAAATTAACCCGGTCGTGATGTCAGGCGAGGAATACCAGCGTAAATTTGTCGCAGGCGATGGTTTTTTACGCGACATCCTTGCGAAAGAAAAGCTGTTTCTGAAAGGAGATGACGATGTCCTTGGAAAACTTGCTGAAGATCAAACGTTTGCAGGTGCATGACGCCAGCCAGGACAGCATCTTGAAGCTTCTTGCAGCAGCGGAACGCAATCTGGACGATGCCCGGGCGCAGAACATCAGTGCCGAGAATCGTTTCGATGCCGCCTACAAAACCATCCTTCAGTGTGCAATGGCCGCCTTGTGGGCCAACGGCTATCGCACCCCGACCAGCGTGCCCGGACATCACTTGACGGCGATTCAGACACTGCCGCTGACGCTGGGCGTCAATAAAGACTCGGTGATTGTGCTTGATGCGCTGCGCAAGCAGCGCAATCTGTCCGACTATGAAGGCGATTCGGTCAGCGATGCCACATTGGCGGAGTGCTTGTTGCAGGCAGCATCTTTATTGGATTTCGCAAGGAAAGAAATTGGCTTGATCCTTGAGAACAGGAAAAACTGAAATGACAGCCCTGTTCACTGCCAATTATCGCAGTCCGGCCCCGCCCGCATCGGCCTTGCGCTCGATCAATTCAATTTTGTAACCATCGGGGTCTTGCACGAATGCAATTACCGTGCTGCCGCCCTTGACCGGACCGGCTTCGCGGGTGACGTTGCCGCCGGCGGCCTTGACCGCGGTGCAGGCTGTTTGCGCGTCCTCGACTGCGATCGCGATGTGGCCGTAGGCGCTGCCCATCTCGTATTTCTCGACTCCGTAGTTGTAAGTCAATTCCAGTTCCGCGTGCTCCGGATTGCTGCCGTAGCCGAGGAAGGCGAGCGTGTATTGATATTCCGGATTGTCGCTGGTGCGCAGCAGGCGCATGCCGAGTACCTTGGTGTAAAAATCAATCGAGCGTGGCAGATCGCCGACGCGGAGCATGGTGTGAAGGATGCGCATGATATTGTTTTCCTTGAGTGGAGCGGTTGATTACTGTAACCGAATCGGACATGGCTTGCTGTTCATGCAAAGCGCGAAATGGCGTGCGCCGGGCCGGTTTTTTAGCCTCGCATTATTCAAGAAATGTTCATTTTTTGTAGTAATTTCTAAGAAATTATTGGGGGGTATGTAGTAAAAATATGCCATTTCAGCATGATTATATTGCGGTTCCATAAAATACAGGGATTGAGTATATTTATGTGCGACGCGGGCCTTCACACCGTCTTCTTGACCATTGCATAGCGTTCCAGCGTGCGTTTTCGGGCGGCGTCGTGTTGCACGATCGGGTGCGGATAGTTGTCGCCCAGCGTGATGCCAGCCCGCTTCAGTTCTATCGTGCTCAGCAGCCACGGCGCGTGGATGTGCTGGTTGTGCAGCGGGGCCAGTTGCGGCAGGTAGCGGCGGATGAAGCTGCCTTCGGAATCGAATTTTTCCGATTGCGTAACCGGATTGAAGATGCGGAAATACGGTTGGGCGTCGCAGCCGCTCGAGGCCGCCCATTGCCAGCCGCCATTGTTGGCGGCCAGGTCGAAATCGTTCAGGTGTTGCGCGAAGTAGCGCTCGCCCCAGCGCCAGTCGATGCCGAGGTCCTTGATCAGGAAGCAGGCGGTCACCATGCGCAACCGGTTATGCATGTATCCGGTGCGGTTCAGCTGCGTCATCGCAGCGTCCATCAGCGGATAACCGGTGCGACCGTCGCACCAGGCCTGGAAATCGTGTTGCGCGGCGTCACCGGTTTCCCAGCAGATCGCATCATATTCCGGCTTGAATGCGTGTTCGGCCACGCGCGGATGGTGGTACAGAATCATGCAGTAGAAATCGCGCCAGATCAGTTCCGACAGCCAGGTTGCCGCGCCCGTGCCGCCGGTACTGTCCGGATTGCTGCGGATCGCCTGCACCGCGTCGCGCACCAGCGTGCGGATCGAAACGGTGCCGAAGCGCAAATGGATCGACAGATAAGACGGTCCCTTGACTGCGGGAAAATCGCGCGTGCTGTGGTAGCGCGCGATGCGCGGCAGAAAATCCTGCAACAGCCGTTGGGCGCCGGACATGCCGCTGTGAATCTGCAGTTCACGCAGATTGCTCTGTTCGAATCCCATTTCTGCCAGCGACGGCATTACGCACGCCGTTACCGGCGCCAGTTGCATGCTGTAACTATCTATCGGATACGGTTTCATGTAGAAGTCGTCGCTGCGTGCCTGCAGCTTCTTGAGCCACGCATTCTTGTACGGAGTGAAGACTGAAAACGGCCGCCCGGGCAAGGTCAGCACTTCGTTTTTCTCGAAAATGACGTGATCCTTGAAATCCAGCAATTGCCGCCCACCAGCGTTGAGCGCGGCGGCGATCCCGGCGTCGCGCGCTATTGCCTGCGGTTCGAAATCGTGGTTGACGAACACTGCCTCGGCGCCGAGTTCGGCCGCCAAAACAGGGATTGCGCTGGCAGCACGGGCGTGGCGCACGATCAGGCCGCCGCCCATCGCCCGCAGCGCGCAATCGAGTTCGCGCAGGCTGGCATGAATGAATTCGACCCGGCGGTCCGCCTTCAGGCCCGACTCCAGCAAAGGCTGCAAGATGTCCTGGTCAAAGATGAACGCGCAAAAGACGCGCCGGCTTTGCTTGAGCGCGTGATAGAGCGCTGCATGGTCGAAACTGCGCAAATCGCGCCGGAACCAGACCAGCGAGGTGTCGAAAAGAGGCATGAATAAGCGCGCAGACAGGTTGAAAAAGCCAGTATGACAGCCTGGGCCGGTTAGCGCGCATGAAGAACGGTGCACGCCAAAACCGCGCAAAATTTGCTGCACCGCACACCAAGTCGACAAAATGCGGCGCAATCCTGGCGTTCAGCTGCGGTGTGGGGCAGCAAAACTGCTAAAATACAAGCATGCCCAAGCTCAGTAAAAACTCCAAAATCCAAGCCTCGCCGGGTTCGTCCCAGGTCAGTTCCGATGTTTCCGGCCACGCCGGCGTGATGACCTTGAATGCGTTGAATCTGGCGAATCATTTTCTGATCGCCATGCCATCGATGGCCGATCCTGTTTTCAGCGGCACCGTAGTGTATTTGTGCGAGCACAATAGCCAGGGCGCGCTCGGCATGGTGATCAATAAACCGACCGATATGTGCATCGACGACTTGCTTGATCGGGTCGAATTGAAAGGCGAGAAATCGCCCGAATATCTGGCGTTGGCCAATCAGCCGGTGCTATTCGGCGGCCAGGTGCAGGAAGATCGCGGTTTCGTGTTGCACACCCCGGGCGACGCCTATTCGTCGACCCTGAAAGTGACCGAGGAAATCGCCTTCACGACTTCGCGCGATGTCCTCGAAGCAATCGCAACCGGGCATGGCCCGAGCCGGTTCTTGATCAGCGTCGGCTATTCCGGTTGGAGCGCCGGCCAGCTCGAAGGCGAAATCGCCGGCAACGCGTGGCTGACGGTACTGGCCGACCCGGCCGTGTTGTTCGATTTGCCGCTGGAGCAGCGCTACAGGGCCGCCATCCAGCTGCTTGGCATCGACCCGCTGATGCTGGCGACCGAAGCCGGTCATGCTTGAACGCTAAGAGCGTCCGATGCAAACTCTGCTGGCGTTCGATTTCGGCCTCAAGCGCATCGGCGTCGCAGTCGGCAATACGCTGCTGCAGCAGCCGCAGCCTCTGGCAGTGATTGTGGCGCCCACCAACGACGCCAAATTCGCCGCCATCGCAGCGCTGCTCAAAGAATGGCAACCGGCGCGCTGCATAGTCGGCTTGCCGTTGCATCCGGACGGTGCCGAGCACGAAATGACGCTGCGCTGTCGTCGTTTTGCCAACCAGTTGCACGGTCGCTTCGCGGTTGAAACCGTGCTGGTGGATGAACGTTATTCTTCTGCGGTACTGGAAGCCAAACGCGGGGAGTTGATCGATTCGCGCTCCGCAGCCATTATTTTGCAACAATATTTCGATGAAACAATCTCTTCCTGAAACCGGCGCAGCAGCGCCGCAATTGCAAGCGCCCGACGCCGAAGCGCTCTACAAAATTCTGGCCGCGCAGATCAAGGCAGCACTTGCGCAACTGGACACGCCGCCGGGCAATCTGGCGCTGGTCGGCATTCATTCCGGCGGCGCATGGCTGGCCGAACGGCTGGCGGCCGATTTGCAACTGACCGATCGACTTGGGTTTGTCGATGTTTCCTTTTACCGCGACGATTACGCGGCCAAGGGCTTGCACGCCGAGGTCAAACCGACTCAAATACCGTTTTCGGTCGATGGTGCGGTCATCTTGCTGGTCGATGATGTGCTGTACACCGGGCGCACCACGCGTGCGGCGATCAATGAATTGTTCGATTACGGCCGCCCGGCCAAGATCCTGCTGGCCGCGCTGGTCGACCGCGGCGGGCGCGAACTGCCGATTGCCGCCGATTTTGTCGCGCATACCGTCCAACTGACTTCCGACCAATCGCTGCTGCTGCAACGCGCTGCAGATGGCCAACTCACGCTTACCGCCCATCATGCATAATCCGCAACTGAACAAAAATGGCGAGCTGCAGCATTTGCTCACCATCGAAGGCTTGCCGAAACCGATCCTCAACCATATTCTCGATACCGCATCTTCGTTCGTCAGCGTGTCCGACCGCGAAGTCAAGAAAGTGCCGCTGATGCGCGGCAAAAGCGTGTTCAACCTGTTCTTCGAGAACTCGACACGGACCCGCACCACTTTCGAGATCGCTGCCAAGCGGCTGTCGGCCGACGTCATCAATCTGAATATCTCGGCTTCCAGCGCCAGCAAAGGCGAATCGCTGCTCGACACCATCGACAACCTGGCGGCGATGCATGCCGACATGTTCGTGGTGCGTCACAGCCAGTCTGGCGCGCCGCACCTGATCGCAGGCCACCTGAGCCGCATCAAGCAGCATCATGTGCATGTGGTCAATGCCGGCGACGGCCGTCACGCGCACCCGACCCAGGGTTTGCTCGACATGTACACGATCCGCCACTACAAGAAGGATTTCAGCAATCTGACGGTGGCGATCGTCGGCGACATCCTGCACAGCCGCGTGGCGCGCTCCGACATCCACGCATTGACCACGCTGGGGGTGCCGGAAATCCGCGCGATCGGCCCGCTGACATTACTGCCGGGCGATCTGGAGCAAATGGGGGTGCGTATTTTTACCGACATCAACGAAGGCTTGAAAGGCGTCGATGTGATCATCATGCTGCGCCTGCAGAACGAGCGCATGAACGGCGGCCTGCTGCCGTCCGCGCAGGAATATTTCAAGAGCTACGGCCTGACGCCGGAACGGCTGGCGCTGGCCAGGCCGGACGCGATCGTCATGCATCCGGGCCCGATGAACCGCGGTGTCGAGATCGACTCTGCGGTGGCCGACGGTAGTCAAGCAGTGATCCTGCCGCAAGTCACATTCGGGATTGCGGTACGGATGGCGGTGATGGGGATTTTGGCGGGGAATTAGATCTCTGCATCAAAGGCTATGAAATAAGGTAAAAATGAAACTCCACATTAAAAATGGCCATCTGGTCGATCCGGCCAACGGGATTGACGCCAAACACGATATTTGCATCGCTTCCGGCAAGATTTCCGGCATTTATGCGCCTGGCGGCGCGCCTGCGGAATTTGCCGCTGCCAAGGTTATCGATGCCAGCGGGCTGATAATTGCTCCGGGTTTCGTCGATCTTAGCGCCCGCCTGCGCGAGCCCGGTTACGAATACAAGGCGACGCTCGAGTCCGAGATGCAGGCCGCGATGCAGGGCGGCGTTACCAGCCTGGTGTGTCCGCCCGATACCGATCCGGTGCTCGACGAGCCTGGTCTGGTCGAAATGCTCAAGTACCGCGCCAAATCATTAAACCAGGCCCATGTCTATCCGCTGGGTGCGCTGACCGTCGGCCTGAAAGGGCAGGCGCTGACCGAGATGGCGGAGTTGACCGAAGCCGGCTGCATCGGTTTCTCGCAAGCGTCCGAGCCGATTCTGAACACCAATGTATTGCTGCGCGCGATGCAATACGCAAAAACTTTCGGTTATCCGCTATGGCTGCGGGCGCAGGATGCGCATCTGGGGCGCGACGGCATCGCCCATAGCGGCGCGATTGCTGCACGCTTGGGCTTATCCGGCATTCCGGTGATTGCCGAAACCGTCGCGCTGCATATTATTTTCGAACTGATGCGGGTAACGGGCGCACGCGTGCACTTGTGCCTGATGTCATCTGCAGCCGGGCTGGAACTGGTGCGCGCCGCGAAGGCGGAGGGATTGCCGGTCACCTGCGACGTCGGCGCACACCACATTCACCTGACCGAGATGGATATCGGCTATTTCGATTCCAACGCCCGCATGCTGCCGCCATTGCGTGCGCAGCGCGACCGCGATGCGATTCGCCGGTGCTTGCTTGATGGCACCATCGATGCGATCTGTTCCGACCATACGCCGGTCGACGACGATGAAAAACTGTTGCCGTTCGGCGAAGCGACGCCCGGTGCAACCGGGCTGGAACTGTTGTTGTCGCTGGCGCTGAAATGGGCCGACGAATGCGTGGCGCCGGCCGCGCAACCGATAAGCCGGGCGATTGCAAAAATCACTACCGATGCCGCCAGAGTCAGCGCCTTGGCTTGCGGCCAATTGCGCGAGGGCAGCGTCGCCGACCTGTGTCTGTTCGATCCGCATGCGCGCTGGACAGTCGAGGCCGGCGCATTGGCCAGCCAGGGAAAGCACACGCCGTTTCTCGGCTACGAAATGACCGGCCAGGTTCAGACCACCATTGTCGCCGGCCAGGTTGCCTATCGAAGATAGGGGTTTAATCGGGAGTACCGCTAAAAAACGGCTATGTCGCACTTACCTGTTGAATTATTGTCCAACTTTTGACATTCGCTGTTTATGGAGAGCAACCCCATGAAAACGCTGGAATTCAAAACGTGGCTGGAGCAACTCGCTACTCTGAACCGTGGGCAAAAAGACCGTCTGCGCAATGAACTGGACCGACGGGGAAATGCAGAAGAAGTCATCCGGCTGATAGAGCAAAGTTTGCAGGAAAAGCCGCTTTGCCCGCACTGCGGCCATACCCGACTGCAGCGCTGGGGCGTCAGCTGCAAGTTGCAACGCTATCGTTGCCGCCAATGCCAGCGCACCTTCAATGCCCTGACGCACACCCCGCTGGCGCGCCTGCGCCACAAGGACCAATGGCTCCATTACAGCCAGGCCTTGATGGATGGCTTGAGCGTGCGCAAGGCGGCAGACTGCTGCGGCGTGGCCAAGAACACCAGCTTCAAGTGGCGTCATCGTTTTTTGCAATCGCCCATCCAGCAGAAAGCCCGGAAAATGCAGGGCATTGCCGAAGCGGACGAAACATTTTTTCTGGAATCGTTTAAAGGCCAGCGGCACTTGCCCAGGAAAGCGCGCAAGCGCGGTGGGAAAGCCAAACGGGGCACTTCGTCCGAACAGATTGCGGTGCTGGTGGTGCGGGACCGGGATGGCGCCACCGCCGACTTTCGTCTCACCGGCGTGAGCGCCAAAGAGATGGAACCGGTGCTAAAACCGTTGCTGGCCGCCGATGTCATTCTGTGCACCGATGGGGCTGCCGCCTATACCGTCATCGCCAGAAACCTGCACATAGAGCACCGTCCGGTCAACCTCTCACAGGGCGTGCATGTCGTTCGGAGTGCGTACCACGTTCAGAACGTCAATGCCTATGACAGCCGGCTCAAGGAATGGCTGGCACGCTTTCATGGCGTGGCAACCAACTACCTTGAAAGCTATCTGGGCTGGCGCAGAATGCTGGAGCGTTTCGGTAAAAACATTCTCCCAGGCATGTGTTTGCGTGCTGCTCTGGGGAAAGAAAGACACTTTCAACAGGCAACTGCGACATAGCCTAAAAAACTGGCTGTTTCCGCACATATCTTCTGAGTAACATAAAAATACGATAACCAGTATATTGATTGATCAAGGGATTGCCCGAAGATGATCGCTTACCGATATTTGCGCATTTCCGCGCACTTGCTGGCGGGTTTGTGGGCCTGTGCGGTGGTTTTTCCGCGTACCGATGCAGCCGGGCGCGAACGCCGTATCAAGCGCTGGTCGGGCCAGCTGCTGTCGATTTGCGGCGTGCAGCTCGAAGTGCGGCATCTGGCGCAGGAACAGGCGCCGCACGCAATGATTGTCGCCAACCATATTTCATGGCTGGATATTTTTGTCATCAATAGTTATCAGCCGTGCCGCTTCGTGGCCAAAGCCGACGTGCGCGACTGGCCGCTGATCGGCTGGCTGAGCAGCAAAGCGGGCACGGTGTTTCTGGCGCGCGGCAACCGGCGCGAAGTCCGGCGAATTTACGCCGGGCTGGTCGGCGCGGTCCATGGCGGCGAGCGCGTCGCATTTTTTCCGGAAGGCACCACTAACGAGCAGGGCAATCTGCTGCCGTTTCATGCCAATTTGTTCGAAGCGGCGATTGAAGCGGCGGTGCCGGTGCAGCCGTATGCGCTGCGCTATCTGGACGCCAGCGGTGCGCCGCATCCGGCAGTCGCCTTTATTGGCGACATGAGCTTTGCGCAAAGCATCTCCGCCATTTTGCGCGCCCGGCAAATCAAGGCGGAACTGGTGCGGCTGCCGGTTATCGAGAGCCTCGGCGCGCATCGGCGCGACCTTGCGCAAGCATCCAGAACATCGGTCGCGCAAGCGCTCGGACATCCGCAATCCTAAGTCGTAATAACCGCAGACATAACCGCCGACGTATTATTTCGGTTTTTGGTATTGTGGGCAATCGATCTGGATCACGCTGCGGTCTTCCAGGCATACCGCCGTCAGCTTGCCGCCCCAGACGCAGCCGGTATCGAGCGCGATCAGGTTTGGCCGCAGCATCAGCCCCAAGGTCGACCAATGACCGAATACCACCGTCACGTCTTCGCTGCGCCGGTTTGGCACGTCAAACCATGGCAGGGTGCCTGGCCGTGCGCTCGCTACTGCGCCCTTGGTGGCAAAATCCATCGTGCCATCCGGCGTGCAAAAGCGGATTCGGGTCAGGATATTGACGATGCAGCGCAACCGCACGACGCCGGTCAGCGCATCGTCCCAGCGGTCCGGGGTATTGCCGTACATCGCGCGCAGCAAATCGACCCAGTGCGGCCCGCGTAGCGCGGTTTCCACTTCGTGCGCCAAATCGAGCGTTTGCGCTGCGCTCCATTGCGGCGCGACTCCCGCATGCACCAGCAAATGCCCATCCTGCAAGAGTGCCAGCGGCTGCCGGCGCAGCCAGTCGAGCAGCACGCCGCGGTCCGGTGCCTGCAGGATGTCGTCCAGCGTATCGGAGCGATGCATCGGGCGGATGCCTTGCGACACCGCCAGCAAGTGCAGGTCGTGATTGCCCAATACTGTGCGGGCTTGGTCGCCGAGGCCTTTTACCATGCGTAACGCAGCAAGCGAATCCGGCCCACGATTGACCAGATCGCCGGCAAATAAAATAGCCGGAGCCGGGCTTGGCGATTCTGCATGAATGCGCGCGATCAAAGTGCGCAGTGGGTGCGGGCAACCCTGGATGTCGCCGATTACGTAAGTGTTCATAGAGTTATTGCGTTGGGCAGTTTGAGAAAAATGGTATTGCTGTCGTGTTTTATCATGAATATCAAGCGTGTTCGTTTAAAATGATGTGCTGTTATAAAGTGTCATTTTGACATCAAGGACAACCACATGATATTAGTCACCGGCGGCGCCGGTTTCATCGGCGCAAATTTCGTTCTCGACTGGCTGGCGCGCAACGATGAGCCAGTGATCAATCTCGACAAGCTCACTTACGCCGGCAATCTGAATAATCTGCGTAGCCTGCGCGACGATTCGCGTCATGTGTTTGTCAAAGGCGATATCGGAGATGCCGCGCTGGTGGCGAGCCTGCTTACCACCCACCGGCCGCGCGCGGTGCTGCATTTTGCCGCCGAAAGCCATGTCGACCGTTCGATCCTCGGCCCGGCCGCCTTCATCGAAACCAACGTCAACGGTACCTTTGCGCTGCTGGAAGCGGTGCGCGGCTACTGGTCCGGCTTGCCGCCCGCCGATCAGCAAGCGTTCCGCTTCCTGCACGTTTCCACCGACGAAGTGTACGGCACGCTCGGCCCGGACGATGCGCCATTTACCGAGACCACCGCTTACGCGCCGAACAGCCCGTATTCCGCCTCCAAGGCAGCATCCGACCATCTGGTGCGCGCATATCACCACACTTACCGCTTGCCGACGCTGACTACTAATTGCTCGAACAATTACGGCCCTTATCATTTTCCGGAAAAACTGATCCCGCTGATCATCACCAATGCCCGCGCCGGCAAAGCGCTGCCGATTTACGGCGATGGCCAGCAAGTGCGCGACTGGCTTTATGTGAGCGACCACTGCGCGGCAATCCGGCGCGTGCTGGAAGCAGGGCGCTTGGGCGAAACCTATAACATCGGCGGCTGGAATGAAATGGCCAACCTTGATGTCGTGCACACGCTGTGCGGCATCCTCGATCAGCTCGATCCAAAGGAAAGCGGCAAGGATGGCGCGCACTCCTATCGCGAGCAGATCACCTATGTCGCCGATCGCCCCGGGCATGACCGCCGCTATGCGATCGATGCCGGCAAGATCGAGCGCGAACTCGGCTGGAAGCCGGCAGAGACTTTCGAGACTGGCATCCGCAAAACCGTGCAGTGGTACCTGGAACATCAGGAATGGGTGCGTGACGTGCAATCCGGCGATTATCTGAAATGGGTGGAAAAGCAGTACGGTTGATGCAGCGGACAGGATGGGTTTCTGCGTGCCGTAGGTTGGTGTTGAGCGCAGCGAAGCCCCACATTGTGCGCAGAATGTTGGGCTGATAAAGCGTTAGCCCAACCTACGGGCTCAGGACAAACGGAATCATCGGATATTCATTAATTTTTATCCGTTCGTCCTGAGTAGCGAAGCGTATCGAAGGGCTACTCAAACGCGAGCGGTTTACAGTTGTTCAGTGCATATACTCATCATATCAACATTGTTTTCCGCATATAAACATTGGCAATATTTAACATACTCCATATTATGACGCTTCAACGCAAAGGCATCATCCTGGCCGGCGGCTCTGGAACCCGGCTCTATCCGGTCACGATGTCGGTCTCCAAGCAATTGCTGCCGATATACGACAAGCCGATGATTTACTATCCGCTCACCACGCTGATGCTGGCGGGAATGCGCGACATCCTGATCATTTCCACTCCGCAAGACACGCCGCGCTTCCAGGAATTGCTGGGCGATGGCAGCCAGTGGGGCATTCATCTCAGCTATGCAGTACAACCGACGCCGGACGGTCTGGCGCAAGCCTTCATCATCGGCCGCGAATTCGTCGGCAATCATCCGTCGGCGTTGATCTTGGGCGACAACATTTATTACGGCCATGATTTCGAGTTGCAACTGCGCGCAGCGTCCGACCGCACTTCGGGTTCAACAGTATTTGCCTATCATGTACAAGATCCGGAGCGCTACGGTGTGGTCGAATTCGACGCCAATCGGCACGCGGTCAGCATTGAAGAAAAGCCGGCACACCCTAAATCCAATTATGCGGTAACCGGCCTGTATTTCTACGATAACCAAGTGTGCGACATCGCCGCCCATATCAAGCCATCGGCGCGCGGCGAGTTGGAAATCACTGACGTCAACCGGATTTATCTGGAACGCAACGCGCTTACCGTCGAACTGATGGGGCGCGGCATGGCCTGGCTCGACACCGGCACCCATGAATCTTTGCTCGAAGCAGGTCAATTTATTGCAACTATTGAAAACCGCCAGGGTCTGAAAGTCGCTTGTCCGGAAGAAATCGCTTACCGGCAAGGCTATATCGGCGCCACGCAACTGGAAAACCTCGCGCAACCGCTGAAAAAAAATGGTTATGGGCAATACTTGCTCCGGTTGCTGGACGACAAAATATTCTAAACATGCAAATCCACCCTACCGCTATTGCCGGCCTTCTCATCATCGAACCCAAGGTTTTTGGAGACGAGCGCGGATTTTTTTTCGAGAGCTTCAATGCGCGCCGCTTTACCGAGTCGACCGGTATCACCGCCAATTTCGTGCAGGATAATCACTCCAAATCCGGCAAAAACGTGCTGCGCGGGCTGCATTATCAGATTCGGCAGCCGCAAGGCAAGCTGGTGCGCGTAATCGCAGGAGAAGTCTTCGATGTCGCGGTCGATATCCGCAAGAGTTCGCCAACTTTCGGCCAGTGGTTCGGTATCACGCTCTCTGCCGACAACAAGCGTCAGTTGTGGATACCGGCCGGTTTTGCGCATGGTTTCGTCACTACCAGCGCTTCGGCAGAATTTCTGTATAAAACCACCGATTACTGGGCACCCGAGTTCGAGCGCACCATCCTTTGGAATGATCCTGCGATCGGCATCGAATGGCCGCTTGACGGATCGCCCTTGCTGTCGGGCAAGGATCAAGCGGGTACCTTGCTTGCCGCGGCAGAGGTCTTTGCATGAAAATTCTTTTGACCGGGAAAACCGGCCAGGTCGGCTTTGAGCTTGAGCGCAGCTTGCAGGGCTTGGGTGAAATCATTGCCCTTGATCGCAGCCAGATGGACCTTGCCAATCTGACGCAGGTGCGGGACGTGATCCGTGCCATCAAGCCTCAACTGATCGTCAATCCCGCTGCTTACACCGCAGTGGACAAGGCCGAAAGTGAGCCGGAACTGGCAATGCGCATCAACGGCGAGGCACCGGGCGTAATCGCAGAAGAAGCGAAAAAACTCGGTGCGGCGATGATCCACTACAGCACCGACTACGTTTTCGACGGTAGCAAGAAAACGCCCTATGTTGAAACCGATCGAACCTGCCCCATTAACGTTTATGGCGCGACCAAACTGGCAGGCGAGCAAGCGATCCAGGCGGCGGGTATTCCGTATCTGATTCTGCGTACCAGTTGGGTCTATGGCATGCGCGGCAATAATTTTCTGCGCACCATGTTGCGGCTGGCACAAGAGCGCGAAGAGCTGCGCGTCGTCGCCGACCAGCACGGTGCTCCTACCTGGTGTCGCACCATTGCCGACACTACCGCACATATCGTTGCGCAAGGAAGGGGGCAACAGCATTGGCAGGAATGGGGGCAACAGCGTGCAGGTATTTATCACCTGACCGCGCAAGGGCAGACTACATGGTATGGATTCACTCAAGCCATTTTAGAAAATGCAGCGATTGCCAGGAAGCCGGTGCTCATACCCATTACGACGCAGGATTATCCGTTGCCGGCCAAACGCCCGCCCTATTCGGTCATGGCATGCGAGCATTTGATTAAAACATTTTGCGAGTTGCCGCAATGGGATAACGCATTAAC
>Ga0366800_1014_pt1 | contig 30733 bp, 28 predicted proteins | sample BONcelN113001E14_FD_207034 | JGI IMG/M metagenome (GOLD analysis project Ga0366800, IMG submission 207034) | Enriched cells from coal bed in the Powder River Basin, Montana, United States - BONCAT cells N11 rep3 HSBNCT.N11.300.1.E14 ...
ACCGGATCTGTTCCGTCTGGTAGATGCACTGAAGCATCCTGCAAAGTATAAAAAGTTGGGAGCAAGACCAACAAAGGGTCTGATCCTGTATGGCCCTCCCGGAACAGGCAAGACATTGATTGCCAAAGCAATTTCAGGAGAAGCAGAGGTCCCTTTTTTCTCCGCTTCCGGTAGTGATTTTGTTGAAAAATATGTTGGCGTCGGTGCCTCAAGAATCCGTGATTTGTTTACAAAAGCACGAAAAGCTGCCCCTTGCATTGTGTTCATCGATGAGCTTGATGCAATCGGCGGAAACCGAGGCGAAAGCAACAACAGCGAACGGGATCAAACCATCAACGCCTTACTGACCGAGCTTGACGGCTTTACTGCCTCCGAAGGCATTCTTACAATCTGCGCTACCAACAGGCTGGATATTCTGGATGCGGCCTTGACAAGACCAGGGAGATTTGATTTGAAGATTGCTGTAAATCTTCCCGACAAGCAGGCACGATATCAGATCTTAAAACTCCACAGCACCGGAAAGAAGTTAGCCGATGAGATCCAAATTGATGCGCTTGCCAAAAAAACCAATGGATTTTCAGGCGCCGAGCTGGAAAATTTGCTGAACGAAGCTGCCCTCATCGCGGCAGCGAAGGATAAAGAATGGATCACCAATGGGGATCTCGAAGATGCTTTCTTTAAAATCATCATGAATGGTCATAAGAAGGAACGGGTCGAGAATGACGAGTACGCAAGGCTTGTCGCATATCACGAGTCGGGGCATACTTTGGCTACAAAGCTCCTGACCAAGGATGGGGTTACAACCGTTACGATTACCCAAAGCACTTCAGGGGCAGGCGGGGTAACCTTCCGTGCACCGGAGGACACTCCATTGAAGAGCAAAAAATATCTCAGAAGTCTGGTTAAGGTCATGTATGCAGGCCGTGCGGCCGAAGAAATCCTTCTGGGCGGAGATGAGGACATCACCACTGGAGCGTCAGAGGATATCAAACAGGCAACCGAAATCATCAAGCAATATATCGCCATCTATGGGATGGGAAGTCAAGGGATGATCGATTTGACGCAGCTGACGAATCAGTTCAACATGATTGAGGAAGCCTCCAGTATGGCCAATTTACTTTACAAGGAAACCCTTGAGTTTTTGACCCTCCATCGAAGTAAGCTGGATCGTATCGCATCGGCACTGTTGGATCGAGAGACGCTGGAGGAAACGGAAATCGACGATCTGATTCGTGAAAGAGACTTGACGACATTACCCTATATTGATAGACTCAATGCATAAAACAGATTGATCACGATAGACTGAAGGGCGATCCAAGATCATCGACCCCTCCAGGGAGGAATAGAAAATGACCTTTCATAAACAGAATGCAAAGGACTGGATTTTAAATACGCTGATTTTCAGGCATCCCCCTATGTGGATTGGCGCGATCATCTTTCTGGTCTTTTTATTTATTAGCATCAGCCTGCTTTCCGATCAGGAAAACAATCCAGAGAATAATCTGAAACTTGTGGATCAGGAGATGGGTTTGATGGACGATGTTTTAACGGTTGGCGGAGTCTATGAACAGCTCGCCTCGGACATCATGGAGACCATGTCGACGGAAGAGAAGGTAGGACAGATGTTTTTTGCCCGCTGCAGGAAGGATACTGCAATCGCTGATCTTGAAACATATTCTCTCGGTGGATATATTCTATTTGCCATAGATATCAAAGAAGAAACAAGGGACACTTTAAAAACCACGATTCAGAGCTATCAGGATGCTTCTACGGTCAAGCTGCTGATCGGAGTCGATGAAGAAGGGGGTAAGATTGTCCGCATAAGCCGCTATCCGGCATTCAGGGCAGTACCATTCCATTCCCCGCAATCGCTGTACGCAGAAGGCGGTTACCCGCTTATCGCAGGCGATACCATAGAAAAAGCCACGCTGCTGAAGACACTTGGTTTCAATGTGAATCTGGCCCCTGTTTGTGATGTCTCAACAGATCCAGAAAATTATATTTACGACCGAACCTTCGGTAAAGGTGCGGAAGAAACCGCTCAGTATGTTAAAACTGTCGTAGAAACGATGAATGCCAACGACATCGGATGCGTTTTGAAGCACTTTCCCGGGTATGGAGACAATGCGGACACGCACAAAGGAATCGCCATCGACAGCAGGAGTCTTGATTCGTTTCTCAACTTCGATTTCATCCCGTTCCGAGCCGGAATCGAAGCTGGAGCAGGCAGCATTCTGTTTTCTCATACGATTGTGAGCTGTATGGACGCTGACCTTCCGGCTTCCCTTTCCCCTGCCGTTCACCGCGTTCTGAGGGACAAGCTGGGTTTTGACGGGGTCATGATCACAGATGACTTGGCGATGGCTGCCATCAGAAAATACATCGGTGATGAGACCTCGGCGGTAATGGCGATCAAGGCAGGCAACGATCTCATCCTCTCCTCCGACTTTGATATCCAGATCCCCTCCGTTCTGACCGCAGTTGAAAACGGAACCATTTCGGAAGCGCGCATCAATGAATCCGTCTTAAAAATTCTCATATGGAAGCTCCGCTTAGGTATTATCTCGTAATTTTTGATCATAATATAATAAGGAACACCGTTGCCCGAACCACAAAATCTATGAGATAGAAGGAGCATTTTTACCATGTGGAAAGAGGATTTATATCAAAAAAAGGCTTGGCTTGAAAGCTTTAATAATAAAGTAAACCACCAACTGGATGAGTTTTATTCAACCATCCCCGATTCCGATTTGAACGACCGAGAGCAGTACTTATATGACACAGCACAAAATCTGTTCAAGATGCTCTATGAACTGACGGATCATTCCAAAGGCATCATCAATGCAGAGCTTATGAACATTCAGGATGCAGTCGCGACCAGGAAAAATGCTGATACACAAATATAATTCCTTATTCCGGCTTCTTGATCTCTTTTAGTGTATCAATGCCTTTGATGTCATATGTGTCGATATACTTCAGGACCACCGGGGCTACACTTCCCGGATTGACTTTCGGGAGTTCCTGGGCGAAATAGATCTGCATCATCGCCGTCTTGTCGATTACCACCTTTTTTAATTCAAAGGTATCCTTGCTGATCCAAATGGAAATCGGTACCGATTCTTCCGCATAGGCATATTGTGGTATTCCGGATTGGAGTTCCGCCACATCTCCGCTTGTTATCTCCTTTTTCAAATCGTCGAGGGAAGGATCCTTCAATTCTCTCACCATATTAAACTGAACATAATAGTCTCTCAAATATGTTTTATAGGCCTCAATTGCGGTGGACGGGTCGATGGATCCGTCATAACGGAGGGTGTTCGATGCGACTGTTTCCGTTTCCTCAACAAACCGAAAGCTTTCCATATTCGAACTTAATAAGTAGAGCTCTGCTTCCCGGCGGCCTTTCGCAAATTCTAAAGTCATTTCTATCTGCTCTTTGTTAGTATCTATTGTTTCTTGCCAATCACTAAGTTGAGGCTCCTGTTCCGCATTGTTTTCTGTTGATCCGAATCTCATATAAAATTCAAATTTTTTATGATCTGCTCTTTGATATGTTTCGCTGATTATTCTGCTGTGTTCGCCGCCAGTGCGGATGACTTCATTGATATATTTACCCCAGATCACAAGAGGTTCCTTTATTTCCTTCCTATCTGTTTTTGAATTGGACACTACGATTTTGTTACCAAATTGTGTCTCCTCTTGGGTATGTACCACATATTCAAAGCTGTTGACCCTGGAAAGAATCTCAAATGCTTTGGAAAGTGCCTTGTTTTCATCAGAAGGGCCTTCCTTAGAAACCTCGGTGCCGCAGCTGCATAAAACAAGCACGCATATTGCAAGCGTAAAAATAACGAGTCTTTTTTTCATATCGCGATCCCCTTTTATGATTCAAAATTACCGGCAGTTTACTTTTGTAATAGGAAGTGGTAGAATGTATGTTGATTTTCACAATGCGATTCGGTACTGTAATTTTATTATATTATAAGAAGGATTTTAAATGCACATCACACAACATAAGAAAAACCTGCTGAAAACAATTTCACCAACCAGAATCATCGTTTCCAGCTTTGCCTTGATCATTTTTACGGGCGCTTGTCTGCTGAGCCTCCCCATTGCATCCAAGGACGGTAAAAGCATCGGCTTTCTCGACGCCTTATTTACATCGACCTCTGCAACCTGTGTTACCGGCCTTGTGGTCGCAGACACCCTGACCCAATGGACTCTTTTTGGACAGCTCGTAATTTTACTTTTAATCCAGATAGGCGGTCTGGGTCTCATCACGCTGGCCACCTTCTTCTCTGTATTGCTCGGAAGAAAAATCAGCATGAAAGGAAAAATTCTGGCGCAGGAATCCATCAGCGACTACAGTTTTGCCGACGTCATTCGGATGATCAAAAGTGTCATTAGGATTACCATCTTTGTGGAATTGATCGGAGCGACCCTCCTTTCCGTCAGTTTCATCCCCAAGTTCGGGCTAAGAGGGATTTATATGGCCATATTTCATGCAGTTTCAGCATTCTGCAATGCAGGATTTGATCTGATGGGGGATTATCAGAGTTTGACACAATACAGTAATGATCCTCTTGTAACATATACCGTCGCATCGCTCATCATAGTCGGCGGTTTGGGATTCATTGTTTGGAAGGACTTATATGAATTCCGTCATACAAGGACACTATACCTGCACACAAAGCTGGTTCTTATTCTATCCGCCAGTCTGATTGTATTTGGCGCTGTATTTTTCCTTATCTCGGAACATTCAAATCCGGAGACGATGGGTTCTTTAAACTTGTTTGAGAAAGTAAATGCAGCTTTCTTTCAATCCGTGACTTGCCGCACAGCCGGTTTCAATACCGTACCATTGAACGAAATGAATGAAATGTCGAAGATTATGACGATCTTCCTGATGTTTATCGGCGCAGCACCCGGATCCACAGGAGGCGGAATCAAAGTAACCACCTTCGGAATCCTGGTCATGGCGATCTTATCAAACATAATGGGAAACGAAGAAACCGTTGTCCTGCGGAGAAGAGTCTCCCAGATGGTCGTTAACAAAGCCCTGACAATCGCAGGGCTCAGTATGGTTCTTATCTTTATCATGACAACAATCATCATCAATGTAGAAAAGCAGCCGTTTGTCAATGTTCTGTACGAAGTCACCTCCGCTTTCGGCACTGTCGGATTATCAACAGGGCTTACCCCGGGGCTGCACAGTATCAGCAAGCTCATGCTGGTTTTTACCATGTTCCTTGGCAGAGTTGGGCCGCTTAGCTTTGCGGTTGCCATCGCAATAAGAGAGAAAAAGAAGCTGCAGAATGCGGTCTATCCGGAAGGTAAAATCATGGTCGGTTAGTATTTAGCCGCTATCTGCTAAGGTTAAAGTTGTCCTTCCTTCCACTCTCCGACAAAGAGATCTTTTAGATGCTGTTTGTTTTCCGTGTCGGACACAACAATGACCGAATCCCCTTCAAGCAAAACCAGATGCTCCCCCGGCCGCAGCACATCCTCATTTTTTATAACGGAAACAAGCTGGCAGTCCTTCGGCATTTTAATATCCTTTACTCTCTTGTTGAATACAGGAGAGTTTCTTTTTATTTCGATCTCACTGACAACGATCTTGTTGTTCTTGATGCTTGTCAGGGTTTTCATTCCGGCATAATCCACTTCCTGCTCGATTATATCAGCAATCACCGCCGTGCTGCTTACGGGAATATCCACGCCAAGTTTTAAAAACACGTTGGTATTTTTAGGGTTGTTTACTCTGGCGATGGTTTTCCCGACTCTTAAATTATTCTTTGCCAGTTGGCATACAATGAGGTTTTCCTCGTCCTGCCCCGTTACTGCAATCATGATATCCGCTTTCGATGTTTCCGCATTCTTCAGAATATCGATCTTGGTCGCATCCCCATGGAAAACAGGAATATTCAACTCGTTCGCCAATTTCTCGCAGGTCTCGCGTTTCATTTCTATGATGCTGATTTTATGGTGAAAGGACAGCAGAGTTTTCGCCAGATAATATCCAACCTTGCCGCCGCCGATGATTACAATATTCATGATTAAACCCTTTCCTTATATCTTTGATATGATAACCAGCTCATCATCAAATTCCAATTTGGCCGCCGGATTATAAAAATTGAGCTGCCCGTCTTTCATAACTCCCAGTAAGTGGGCATTCTTGGGAACAGAAATGTCCCGCATCAGTTTGCCGACATCCTTATCCCCGATCCGTTCATAGAGAAATTCGATTCCCGTATTGTCTAGATAGCAGGCCTTTGAACTGCATTCCCCCATCATCAGTGCACGAAATTCCTGCACGGTCATGTCGGTGGGGCAAACCGTGTGGACACCGAACTGATAAAAAACCTGCTCCTTCACCGGATCCTGAATGCGCGCGAAAATACGGGGAACATGAAATATTTCCTTCGCAATCTGGCAAGCCATCATATTGATATTGTCATCCGGCGTCACCGCAGCAAAGCCATCCGCACTCTCTATTCCTGCCTCCTTTAATACATCCTCATCGATGGGCACGCCGAGTACCGTCACGCCGTGAAAGCTTGACCCCAGCAGCTTAAAGTTCTCGCGGCTGCTGTCGACCACTGAAATTTCATGCCCTTCCTCAGACATGATTCTGGCAAATCGAGACCCGACTTTGCCACATCCTGCTACAATAATCTGCATCTGTTTATCCTCCTGGCGGGAATTTTATCCGTGTTTTATCCGCCGCATCCATTTTTTATCGCTCGCTTATCATATTATTATAAACAGTTGCATCAGATATTACAAACATTTCCTTTCGAAGCTTGAGGAAAGGAAAGACCCCGAAAGACTTTCGGGGCCTTATCCATGATTATTTCATACGATTATATTACTCGGTCGGTGCCGGCGCAGCCTGTTCTGCCAGGAAGCGGCTGACTATCACCGCGGTCTCGGCTCTGGTTGCTTTTGTCTGAGGGCCGAAGCTGCCGTCCGGATAACCGGAGAGGTAGGTCTTCAAGGATGCAAACATCACGCCTTCACTCGCCCAATCGTTGATTTTATCAAGGTCGGTGTAGTTCAACTGGATTGCCCATTCACCGACAGGCCCTTTGTTGATGTATTTGCAGTAATTGGTCAGTATGACCGCCATTTGTTCTCTTGTGATCGGCGTCATCGGTCCAAAAGTTTCATCGGACATTCCGGTGACGATGGCGTTGTCACTAGCCCATTCCACGTAACCGCCGTACCAGCTGCTCATATTGACATCGGTGAATTTGGTTTCTGTGTAGCCGGTAACATCCGCACCGTTGATTCTGCCAAGAACCGTTACAAACATCGCTCTCGTCATGGATGCATTGGGCTGGAAGCTCTCTTCAGAAACACCCGTGAAGAGCTTTTGGTCATACACTGTCTTGATGGAATCCTTCGCCCAGTGGGTAACCACATCCGTATAAGGGGTAAGCATCACTTTAATTCTGTTCTGCGCTTTGGCATAACGATTATCTACCGTTCCGCTCAGTCCTTGATCAATATACTTCACAAGTGCCTCGTCCAATGCTCCGAATTCCCCGGTTTTGTCGTATTTCGCCAGCATGGTGTATCCATCACCGCCAACCTGGGTAAAGTCATTGGTTGCCAGCGTATATGTTTTCTCAAGGTCAAGGGGGATACCGTTTACTGTTACATTTTGGACTCTGTTCTCCGTTAGGTACGTATGGACTTCGTAGCTCATTCCGGCAACTTGCGGGAAGCCCCCGCTTGCCGCAGGCGCCGATTTCGTTCCGTGATCCAGCGCAGCCAGCAGATCTGCCCCTGTGATTTCAATGGTGACGACCAAGTTTCCAAAGGGGAACACAGAATTGATCTCACCATAGGTGATGTCTCCGATCTCTATCGTCGTTCGGATACCACCTCCATTGGTCAGCGCAACATCGGCATCGGAGATCCATTTCAAAGCATCTCCTGCCAGATCACCCAGGTTGGTTTCCTGGGTGCGTACGCCAGGTTCCCTGTTTCCGTCCAGCTTGATGTCGGTCTTGGCGACCACTTTGTCTAAAGCCGGTTGGATTTCAGCCTTCTTTTCGTCGATGAGGGCTTTCACCGTTTCATCCTGCTTTGGTTCTGTAATGAGAGACGCGGTAAACTGATCCCCGTCGATCCCTATTTTCCCAATTGCCTTCATTTGGGTTCCGGTCTGTGTCAGGAGCACTTCCGCCCCGGCCTTATCTTTTACAACCTCTCCTTTTTCCAGCGTCGTATGGCTGTGTCCGTCAATAAATACGTCAAGCCCTGTTACCTGTGGAATCAAATCTGTTGATCGATAAGGCATGCTTTCCTGATCCGTTCCCAGATGGCCTAACGCTACGATATAGTCTGCGCCGTCTGTCTTCAGCTTGTCGATTTGAGCCTGCACCATCGCAGCCAGTTCTTTTTCATTGAACTGATATCCCTTAACATTCAAGGGATTTGTTTTTGTCGCGGTTTCAGGGGTGGAAATTCCCACTACTCCGACTTTTTTATCGCCTGCAGTATAAATCTTTGATGCGGTAAATACGGCAGTTTTGCTTGTATCAGTAAAATTCGTGGAAAGCAAATCAAATTTCATCAGCTTGGACAGCGCAACGAGTCGAGCGGTTCCATAGTTGAAGTCATGGTTGCCGGGAGTCATTGCCGTATAGCCCACAGCATTCATGAGCTCAACAATGTTTTCTCCCTGGGAAAGATTTGCGATCGGAAAACCGTGAATCGCATCCCCCGCATCCAGCACAAGTACCGCAGAGCCCTTGGCTTCATAATAGTCTTTCCATCCCTTGACGGATGCATACCCTAAGTCACTGTCCACCTTGCTGTGAACATCGTTTGTGTGCAAGATCACAATCGATTCTGCTGTTGCGGTAGTACCGGCAAATACGAATGTAAACTGCAAAGAAAACAGCATAACAATGGTCATGATAACACAAAAGAATTTTCGATGTTTGTTCATTTGACATCCTCCTTTGTTTTTGATTATACTTTATACCAAATTATGGGTTGTCTCAATGCTTTTATTCGTATTAATAAGATTTTTCTTTCGTGCTCAATTGAAACGACTTTCTCTTTCACTTTCTCCTATAATTCGGCAGTACCTTATCCAAAAACTGTGTTACAATTTCCGGGTCGAACTGACTCCCTGCATTTTTTTTGATTTCCATTTCGGCTTCTGCATTGGACATTGCCTTTCGGTAGGCCCGGTCCTCTGTCATGGCATCGTAGGCATCCACCACCGATACGATTCTGGAAAGCAAAGGAATTTCCTCCTCCTTGATGCCCTGCGGATAGCCGTTACCATCCCAGCGCTCATGGAGGGAAAGGATGTATTCGGCGATGGGCACCAGATCAGGAGACGACATGGCAATACGATAGCCGATTTCGGAGTGCTTTTTCATCTTGATCCATTCTTCTTCATTCAGCTTGTCCGGCTTGTTCAGTATCCGGTCGTCAATGCCCACCTTTCCGATATCATGAAGGGTTGCGACCAGCTCGAGCACATCAAGCTCCTGCTGTGACAGCTTCATTTGTTTTCCAAGTTCTTTGGATAAATAGGTCAAGCGTTCCGCATGCTCCTGGGTCTCATGACTCTTCTCATGCATCGTTGCCTTTATCGAGGAAAGAATCACGCTGTGGGAGCTCTTGTGCTCCAGCAACTTCCGTTTGTACATGAAATCCTCCGCCAGCTTAACGATACCCTCCAGCGGCTCATCTATGGTTTCCTTTGTAGCAAAGCCCAGAGAAATATTGATGAAATACGCTTCGTTTGAAAGATCCCGGTTGTACTCCTCACATTTCTGTTTGATCTGTTCCATGATATCATTTGCCGTTTCGCTGTTTGTCTGTGGCATCAGGATGATGAATTCGTCACCACCGGTCCTTGCTGCAATGTCGCCGTCCCGGCAGCAGTTTTGTATGATTTTCGCGGTTTCTATTATGAGAACATCTCCCTCTGCGTGGCCAAAGGCGTCATTGACAAGCTTTACCCCATTGATATCACCGATCATGACCGACAGTGGCAGAAATCCCTCTCTGTCAACTCGTTCCTTCTCCATCTCCAAATAGCGCCGATTGTATATCCCTGTCAGAAAATCATGGTTGTTCAGATAAACAATCTCTTCCTCTTTTCGTTTCCTATCTGCAATATCTATAATCAATCCCTCGAGGGCTTCTACCTTTCCGGATTCATCATAAATCGCCTGACCTTGTTCAAAAACCCATTTTGTCTCGCCGGAAACGGTTATGATTTCATACTCCTCCGCTAGTTTTGTTCCGTTTTCCACTACGTTGGCCCATTCCTCCCGCAAATGATCCCGATATGGGGGGGAGATCAAATCATTGAAGGCAACTGCCTTATTGTTGATCAGGCTGGCGGATGGGTAACCGGTCAGTTCGAGACAACCTTCGGAAGCAAACATCATCGTCCATTCCTGGTCATATTTGCAGCGATACGCCATTCCCGGTAAATTGGAGAGCAGTACTGCATAGCTGCGTTCACTTTCCCGCAGGTCCTTTTCCGCTTTTACCCGTTCGGTAATGTCTTCCACGATGCACAGATAATCTTGCTCTGCCTTGCCGCTGAATCTGAGGGGTGCTACGGTAATATTGGCCCAAACAGTATCACCGGCAGGTTTGATATACCTTTTATTCATTGTATAGCTTTCTATTTCGTCCGCCTTCAGTTGTTCGTATTTCTCAATTTCCCGCGCAAGGTCTTCAGGGTGGGTAAACGCCTTCCAGCCAGCAGTGTTTATTTCCTCGTTAGAACGTCCGACGATATTCTTGTACATCGAGTTATATTCTGCCTTGCCGTCGCTGTTGATGGAAATGCCGACGGGAGACTGCTCGAATACGGTCCGGAACAGCTCTTCTTCCTGCAGTAGCCTCTCATTGGCCTCCGACAGCTTTCTTTTTTCTCGCCGCATCGATGCATTCATCCGAATTGTAGCAATCAGTGAAAGATATAAAAGAAGGATGCCCAGCGCTAACACAACGGCTTGCAGCGTAAAGGCGGATGCATGACGGTACCACATATCAACGGTATAGTCGACGCCAAATACTGCAATAATCTCTCCCGTATCATCATCCTTCATGGGAATCAGTACACTGACCCATGTGCCCCAGCGATCCTCGCTGTTCATGACGATAGGCTGTCCATCATAAAACGGCTGTTTGTCTTCCTTAACGGCCTCTGTAAACTCTTGGCCGGGCGGGGAATAGTCCTTGGAATCTACAGGCTCCGAATCGGCTGCGAAGTAAATCTTCCCCTCTTTCATCTTAAACAGATAGGCGAATCGAATCTCCTTATGTGCAGCTGCGATTTCACGCAGGCGCTCCTTTGTTTCCATATATTCCTTTTTTGTCAAGTCATTCCCGCTCAGTTCCAGTACATTTACCTTTTCCTCAGCAATACCCGCTTCCGCGACAGCGGCTAGTTTTAATGCTTCTTCCCTCGTGTCTTCAACCGCTTGCTCCCAAACATAATAAATCATCAAGGAACATAAAACCAGCATAATAAAAAACGAGGCAAAAAACATTACTTTTGCCTTAGTTGACTCTCCAATTATATTTAAAACAAAGCTTCTTGCTCCAGCCATCGTGGTACTCCTTCTTCCAGCAAACATTCTTATTGGTCCTTTTTTAGTTTACCCTAAGTCTCGACACGATTCAACAGATTTTATGGTGGCGTTCGAGGCAGAAATCTTAATGATGGAATCGTATTGTTATGGTATGATAGAGTGGCAAAAATATTTTTACAGGAGGCAGCATGCTGATTCTCAAAAAAACTCTCATAGTCATTTTCGCTTTCCTTTGTAACGGTATGGCGATCAGTCTGTTTATTTTATCCGGATTCGGACTAGACTCAATCAGCGTATTTTCCGCAGGTCTGGCAAACGTCTTTCACACTACGGTTGGGATGGCAAGTCTTGGCTTTTATTTTGTTGTGATTCTCGTCACCTTCTTTGTAGACCGGCGCTATATTAGCGTGGCCACCCTGCTTTCCCTCGTGATCGTAGGTCCGTCCATCGATTTCTTTACGCAGCTGTTTCGCTGTGTTGTAACACCGGAATCCGACCTGCTCCTTCGGATCATATTTTTTATCATTGCCTATCTGAGTCTTGCGTTTGCTGTTGCCTTATATCTTTCCGTAAATTTCGGAATTTCAGCGGCTGACATGATTCCTATCATCGTCTCCGACAAGAAGCACCGGCAGTTCAGATGGTGCAAGGTTGTATTTGATATCACGGTGATCCTTATCGGGATTCTTCTGGGTGGTTCCTTTGGAATCGGCACGATCATTGTGGGCTTCCTCACCGGCCCGACGATTCAGTTCTTCCGAAAAAACCTGGAAAAGAGGATTCAAAAATGAAAGGCACCACAAAACAAAAGGGAATTCTTCTGATGCTTTTGTCAGCACTGCTGTTTTCGGCGATGCAGGTTATCATCAATATAACGGGCGGACGAGTGCCGCTCATGGAACAGGTATTTTTCCGCAATATTGTAAGTCTGATCCTTTGCTTCGTCATTATTAAGCGCCATGGCCTTTCCATGTTTGGGGAAAGAAAATATCAACCTTGGCTTTTTATGCGTTCCAGCTTTGGGCTTTTAGGTCTGGTTTCCTTGTTCTATGCAGCCTCCCGTGCAGCACAGGCAGATGTAACAATTTTAAGCAAGCTTTCCCCCTTTCTTATCACCTTGTTTGCTTTTTGGTTCTTGAAGGAAAGGATTACAAGGATTCAGGTTCCATCGCTGATTATCGCGTTTGGAGGCGCTTTTTTGGTTGCGAATCCTTCTTTTCATTCCAACCCATTCCCACTCTTTCTGGCTTTTTTATGCGCAATTTTTTCCAGCGTATCCTATACGCTGCTGGCTTACTTTAAGGATAAGGTCGATGGGATAACCGTTATCATGCATTTTTCAACCTTCTGTACCGTGGTATCCCTTCCCTTCTTCGCAGTGAATATGACGCTACCCAGTATGGGTGATTTTTTGCTGCTGCTGCTCATGGGAATCTTCGGCGGGTTCGGTCAGATTGCCCTCACCTATGCCTACCGTATGGCTCCGGCAGCCGAGGTGAGCATTTATAATTACACTGGTATCCTGTTTTCCATGTTGTTGGGCTATGTCATCCTTGGCGAAACCGTCCCCTTCACCTCTCTGATGGGCGGCGCTCTGGTTGTACTGGCTTCTCTGCTCACTTACCGGTATTCCAGACACCCCGTTGCGTAACGGCCTTTCGATTGTCGGGTGCTTCTAGCAACGTCCAGATTATTCCGCAAATTTATTTGCATTTTGAATTAATAGATCTGTTTTGTTGACTGAAATTATGGGCAAGGTATATAATAATTCTTATTTAAAATGTGTTGCATTTTCGACAAGCGAAGAAAGGAATGTTTATGTGGAAGGAAGCGTTAAGACCGGTTTGGGCAGAAATTAATCTGAGCAATCTCGATTATAATATAAAACAGATCAGGAAAAAGGTGGGCGACAAGGAAATCATCGGTGTCGTCAAGGCAGATGGTTATGGTCACGGTTCTGTAGAGGTTTCAAAGGTGCTTTTGGAAAACGGGGTGAAGACCCTTGCCATTGCAACCCTCCAGGAGGCAATCACACTGAGGGAGAGCGGAATCACCTGTCCTATCATCATGCTGGGCATCACTCCGGAACTGTACGTCGATACTCTGCTGCACTATGACATTACTCCTGTTACCTCGTCCTATGAAAATGCAGCTGCGATTTCCAACGCGGCCGGGGCCGCGGACAAAACCATTGAGGCTTATGTGGCCCTTGATACAGGAATGGGCCGTATCGGTTTTCTTCCTGACGATGAGAGCATAGAGGAATTCGAAAAGATCAACAGTCTTCTCAATCTGAAAATGAAAGGATTGTTCTCCCATTTTGCAACCGCAGATGAAAAGGACAAGACTTATTCAGCGCTGCAGTTATCCCATTTCAATGGCATTTATGACAAGCTGAGGCAGGCCGGTGTGGACATCCCCTCAAGGACCATCGCAAACAGCGCTGCCATCATGGAACTGCCATCCGCATATTTCGACGCGGTTCGTCCCGGCATCGTTTTATACGGTTGTTATCCGTCCCAGGAAGTCGACACAAATCGGCTTTCCATCAAACCAGTCATGTCGGTGAAAGCGAATATCGTTCATCTGAAGACGGTTCCGTCTGGGTCTTCCGTCAGCTACGGCAGAAGGTTCACGACAGAGAGGGAAAGCCTGATTGCCACATTGACCCTCGGCTACGCCGATGGTTATCCAAGATATCTGTCCGGAAAGGGCCGTGTCATTGTGAACGGAGTTTATGCTCCTGTGGTTGGAAATATCTGCATGGATCAATGCATGATCGATGTGACCGATGTGCCCGATGTAAAGCTGGGAGATGAGGTTGTACTAATGGGGAGCCAGGGAGAGCTGACGATTCCGGCGGATGAGATCGGGGAAAAGACCGGAACCATCAATTACGAAATTGTATGTGCGTTCGGGCAGCGTCTGCCGAAGATATATGTAAGGTAACGTTTTATCTTGAACTGATTCTGCCATCGGCTTCCCTGCAGAATGCATAGGTACCCTTTTTGCAGTTTTTGCAGTTGTACAGCGCCCTGTCGGCGGCTTCATACAGCTCTTCGTATGTACTGCCATCCAAGCCATAGATTGCGATTCCGATGCTGGAGGAAAAGTCGATCCATTTATTTTTTTCGATTTCGTAGTTTTTAAACATTTGGCAAATTTCATTTGCCTTATTGACAATCAAGTCCATTCCTTCGATGTCCTTCATCAAAATCATGAATTCATCGCCTCCGATTCGCCCTTTGATATCCGAGGTTCTGAAAATCTGGTTCAGCTTGATTCCCAGCGCAGAAATCACAGCATCGCCTACCCGGTGACCGTGGTCGTCATTGATTCCCTTAAAATCATCAATGTCGATCATCAGCATCGCATGCTTGCCGTGCTTGCCCTCTCCATACAAGAAGGTTTTGATCATTTCCTCTGTGGTTTGCTTGTTATAGACTCCGGTTGCAGAATCCATGACTGCCTTTTCTGTCAGATATTCAAGCTCTTTTTTCTTTTCATCGATGTTTACGATCTTTCCGATGACTCTGGCGAGTCTGTCCTCCTGGTCAAAGACACCCAGCATGAAGATACGCGTCCATAAATACTCCCCCTCCGAATTGATGATACGGACTTCCGCTTCCGCAAGCTTTCGATCCTTTTTCATCTTCTCGAACAACTCGGCAAATCGGATTACATCTTCAGGATGAACGTAATCATATTCCAGTGAACCTAAAAACCCTGTTTTTGTTGGCTCATATCCGAAGTTTTTACAAAAATTTGAAGTGTGAAAATACGTTTTATCCTGGGTATCATATTCAAAGATAATTTCATCGGTCTGCTCCATGATCATGCGGTAGCTTTCATCGTTAATGGATTCGATATGCATCTTTCTTTCAAGCCGCTTGTAGCTTTGATTTCTCATATAAACAAAGTAGATCGCTACGGTCATGATGATCATCAGAATATAAATGAAGGAAGGTATTACCTCGTCATAAATGCTCTTGGACTGTGCTTCTGCAACGGTTACATCCGTCAAAGACACCAAATACCAGTCATGAAAATTGATGGGCGTGTAGCTGATGTAGATCCCCTTCTTCTCCTGGTAAAATTCGATGGTATCCGCAAGTCCGCTTTGGATATCCATCCTCAGCTTTTGTCCATTCTCGCCTTCCAGAGACCAACCGATGGAAAGCTTCTGTATCACCTTGGAAAAGTGTTCCTTAAGCTCACAGCGACCGGTATGGAATATGACATTTCCGTTCTTATCGGCGATAAAAGAGCAGCCATTCTGCTCAAAGGTCTGGGGAAGGATCAGATTAAGAAAAAAGTCTTCGTTCAGAAAGGCAATCAGAACACCCGCGATCTGATTTCGGTAAATCGGCAGTGCGTAAATACTCACCGTCTCACCGTTTATTTGGCGAGATGGGCTGCCGGACAGCCCGGTGTCGCCTGCGATCATCTTTTCGATATAGTTCCAATCGGAATTTAAAAGCAGTTTGGATCCATTCGATGTAAATGTGATGCCTCCGTCCTTCAGCACGATGCCTAGACTGAGAAAGCCCTTGTCCTCAGCCTCTGTTTGAAGAATCCCTGTGATTTCTTCCAAATTAAATTCATCCTCTGTACCGATCATCCTTGCGATGACATTGAGGCTCTGCAAATTAGTGCGGATTCCACTGGAAATAATATCTGCATTTTGAGCAGATATTTTAGACAGGTAGCCTTTGCTGATATTGGTAATTTTCTGATCCATATATTGAGAATGTGCTATGGAAATCGCAAAAATGATGATCAGGCAAAGAGTTGCAATCATATATTTTACATAAAAGCCTTTTTCAAGATCCCTCTTTGACTTCAAATACCATACCTCCTTTAAGAGTAACGTCCGGCTATCATCCCAATTTTATTCCAAATTTCTACAAAAGTCAAACAGTCAGCGAACGTATTTCCGGGCATTTTGTCGTATCGGTTCCTTTTATTTCTATCTGTCATTAAAAAGAATTTTTTTCCTTTTGTGACAAAGTTACGGTCTGTTTTTTTTCGATGGATATAATATAAGTATAGGGCAAAAGAATTTTAGTTCTGATGAAGCAGTTACTACCAAATTAAAATAGCAGCGAAATCTGCAAAACCGAAGGAGATGAAAAAAAATGAGTGCAATTAAAATTACAAAAGAGAACTTTGAATCGGAAGTTTTAAATTCCGATATACCCGTTTTGGTTGATTTCTGGGCAGCTTGGTGCGGTCCATGCAAAATGGTTTCCCCTGTGATCGATGAGATTGCCGGAGAGGTGAGCCATGCCAAGGTGGGGAAGGTCAACGTGGATGAACAGCCGGAGCTTGCAGCAAAATACAGAGTCATGAGCATTCCGACCCTGGCGGTCTTCAAGGACGGCAAGGTGGTTAACACTACGGCGGGTGCAAGAAACAAGAATGATATTCTATCCATGCTGAAGATTTAACGTACGTAATTAGAAATAAGAAAAGAAAGAGGCAAATCCTGATAATAATGGGTTTGCCTCTTTCTTATGATTCCGTCATTTCCACTTTTTTTATTTTGCGTAACAGGTCATTGATTTCTGTCTAATTTTTCTATTCCAGCACCAGCGCTCGCATCGGGCAGAAACGGACGCATTTACCGCATTTGATACACGCATCCATATCGACCGTTGGTGCCGCGTTACCTGTTTGTGAAAGTGCACCAACAGGACATACTCTGACGGATGGGCATGCGTGGTTCTGGGGACATCTACTCTTCCTGACCGACAGGATCATGTCCTTTTTGTCTTTCTTCTCCGTTTGGTTATTTTCTTTTAATCGGCTGAAAATGCTCATTATAACATACCTCTTTCTCTATTTGTCCGGAACTTGCATAGGAGTTCTCTTTATGGAACGTTGTCCACCATAACCTAATTATATCGGAACATACTTCCTGCTTCTGTGACCAAATCACATTGCTGTTTGCATTCTGGAAGCAACGTTAAAATACGCCTCTTAAACACATAACGAAACCCGGTACTGTGATACAGTCCGGGTTTTTATGATACCTTTTTATTTCATTGATCATCCGTTTGCAGTCCGCTGCCAGGTAAGGGCTTCGATATAAAGCTCCGTAAACCGTCCAAGGTCAATCTCCATCGCAGTCAGGCTGGCCATTGCTTCATCAAATTCCAGTCTCTCATATAAAAGCACCGTATCAAGGCAATCCCTAAGCTGGCCTTTTTCTCCTATCAGCGCTTTTTTCACATCATCGGAAAGTGCCAAATCATTGATGATCGCTTGCATATCCTGATCCATGATGATATCGATCGAGGATAGGACTCCGGTGAAAAAGAAATCCGTCTCCAGCAAATTCCTCTTCATCTCCCGTGCCATCAATGCAAGCAGTTTTCCTCTCAAGAGGCATACTTTAATCAATTCGCTGTTCTCATCGTTTTCAAAGTCTTTGATCAGCAGAATCGAAATCCATCGTTTCATCTCGCCAATTCCCAATCGAACGACGGCCTGATGCAGGCTTGTGATTTCGGTTTTCGTACCATAATATATGGAATTTGCCATCTTGAGCAGCTTATATGTAAGGCCAAGATCTTTTGATATGGTTTCTGAAATTTTAAAGAAATTGGGCACTGCCTTTTGAAGTTCCTTTAGGATTTCGATCAGATGGACATTTAATGAGGCGATTTCCTTTGATTTCATCATCATCGGCTTGCAGAAAAAGTATCCCTGAAACAAGTCATAACCCATTTCGGCCGCTTCTCTGAATTCTTCTCTCGACTCTACTTTTTCAGCAAGGAAGGTGACTTTGTTTTTGTATTTCTTCAGCAGCTCACGCTGCTTCTTCTTGTCGGCACTGGGGAACTCGATCTTGATGATGTCTGCGAGCTCGATGAGAGGGGTATAGTCATAGTCCGTCCGATCAAAGATCAGATCATCTAACGCCAGAATATAACCCTCTTTTTTCAGCTTTTTACATACTTCAATGATGAGATCCGACGCTTCTACCGTTTCCAGTATCTCCACGATAACCTTTTCTTTCGGCAATATTTGCGGGATTTCTGCCTCCAGCAGGTCCTGGGTAAAATTAATGAATCCCTTGGTACCATCCGTCAGGTTGTCAAAGTCAAGTACAAGAAAAGAATTGCGAACCAATTCTGCAGTCGCTCTACTGTGGTCTTCATTCCCATAATGATTCTCGGGATTTCCGCGATGTAAAAGCTCATAGCCAAAGATGCTCATGTCCTTATTAAATATAGGCTGCCTTGCAATATAGATGTCCAATGTTTGCCGTCCTCCTTACAAATCTAAATGAAAACCGACGCTGAAACGACCCATTTTATCATGCAACCTACGTTGCCGCATGATTCATGATGTGTGTTCATTATATCTCCATTTTTTTGCACTTGTCAAATCGAAGTTGCAATTTGTGCTATTATTCCTTCTCTCCCCTCGGGATCAGACCTATGACACCGCAGATTCCGAAGGCCAGCAGGTTGACGATTACGATGCTCGCCCCTGCCGGGGTGTCAAAGGCATAGGAGGCTGCAATTCCCCAAAAAAAGCAAACCATAGATAGAAAAGCGGAAAAAATGATGACACCGCGAAAGCTTCTGAACACGCGCATTGATGATAATGCCGGAAATATGATCAGGCTGGAAATGAGCAGCGCTCCCATGATACGCATCCCTACCACAATGGTGACCGCTGTCAGCAGCGCAATCATCATATTGTAAATTCCAACCTTTGTCCCTGTTGCCTTGGCGAAATTCTCGTCAAAGGTCACCGCGAATATTTTATGATAGGAAAGAATGAACAGCAGGAGTACGATGATGGATAAAATGATGCTCAGGAAGACATCTCCCCTGCTCATGGCAAGAATGCTTCCGAACAGGAAATTGTAAACATCCGCATTCATGCCGGAGGTCAATGAAGTCACGATAACACCAATCGCAATGGAACTGCTGGAGATCAGCGCGATCGCGGCATCCCCCTTTATCTTGCTGTTTTCGCTGATGCGAAGCAGCAGGAACGCGGCGGCAACGACCACCGGAATCGACACCTGCAGCGGAGCCAGATTCATGGCCATTGCAACGGACAATGCGCCAAATCCCACGTGGGAAAGCCCGTCTCCGATCATGGAGTATCGCTTCAAAACCAGACTGACACCAAGCAATGCGGAGCACAATGCCACGAGCATCCCCACCAATAAAGCACGCAGAATAAAGGAATAGGAAAACAGCGCTCCGATCAGTTCAATCATAATCCGCTTCTCCCTTCCTTCCGCTTTGGTCTTTATGATTAGAAGGTCTTCCCCCATAGCTTTGTCCAAGAAATCTGATTCCGGCCTCACAGTTCAGGTAATCCTCTGTTAATCCGAAAAATTCAATGGAATTCCCAATATGCAAAATTTTATTTGCATTTTCCACTGCCGCCTTAACATCATGGGATATCATGATGATGGAAACGCCCTTTTGATTGAGCTCCCTTATGATTTGGTATAATTCGCCCGTTACAATGGGATCAAGGCCCGCCGCAGGTTCATCCAAAAGCACGATCCTTTCTGTTGCGCAGAGCGCCCGCGCCAGCAGCACTCTCTGCTGCTGCCCGCCGGATAATGCCTTATAGGATCTCTGTTTCAAATTTTCTATCCCCAATATTTCTAAATTCTGCATCGCCCTTCTCTTTTCCTGCCCCGAATAGAACGGCTTCATTCCGATCCTGTTCAGGCAGCCTGAAAGAACCACTTCAAACACAGAAGCGGGGAAATCTCTCTGCACCACGGTCTGCTGAGGAAGATAACCGATATGGTTGACTCTGACACCTTCTCCAAATTGAATCGATCCGCTTTTTAGCGGCATCAGGCCTAAGATTCCCTTCATCAGAGTCGTTTTCCCGGAGCCGTTTTCTCCAACGATGCAAAGGTAGTCTCCCTGCTCAACCTCAAAGCTGACTTCCTCCAGCACCAGCTTTTTTTCATAGCTCATGGATACGTTCTGTGCACTTATCTGCGACATTTACTCCAGGCCCTCCTTCAGATTTTCCCCATTTTGTTTCATCAATGACAGATACGTGGCGCCGCCCTCCAGCTCCTCCTTCGTCACATTATGGCAGGAATGGAGCAGCAGCAGCTTTGCCCCCGTTTCCGCACTGATGGCTCTGGCGATCTTGGGGTCTTCAATTTCGGCATAATAAATGACAGGTATTTTTTCCTCTCTGATTTTTTCGATTAATCCGGCAACTGTTCTAGCGCTTGGTTCTGTTTCCGACGAGCAGGAATCAAAAGCTGCCTCATAACTCAGCCCATACCGATTCGTAAAATAAAAAAGGGCAAACCTGCTACCGAATAGGATTTCGTTTCTTTTTCCGTTCTTCACAATGGTTTTCAGCGCTGCATCCAATTCGTCCAATTCCGCACTGTATTTTGCGGCATTCTCTTGATAATACTCCGCGTTGACAGGATCAATACGGCATAAGGCGTCCCTGATACTGGCAACCATCACTTTTGCCTGCAAAGGGTCCGTCCAAATATGGGGATCATAGAGGTGCTGGTGCTCGTGTTCTGACCCCTCCTCTTCGTGCTCATGCTCGTGTTCTGTCCCTTCCTCTTCTTCCTCATCATGGTGATGTTCCCGTTCAATCTCCTCAGCGCTGACAAGATCGATTCCCTGAGATACGTCCAGAACAGTACTATCGGAACCCGATTCCCGCATCCCATCTATAATTCTTTGAGACCAGGCCTCCATCGATTCTCCGGTATAGAGAAAGAGATCGGATTCGTTTATCTTGATAATATCCGAAGGTGTCGGCTCGTAGGAGTGGCTTTCTACACCCGGAGGAAGCAGCAGCGTCACCTCAGCCTTGTCCCCTGCGATTTGCCGTGTAAAATCATACTGGGGGAACAGCGTTGCGACGACCTGAAGCTTCCCGCTCTTCTCCTCCTTGACCGCCGGAACATCCTTCTCCGGATCCGCTCCGCAGCCTGCTGTCAGGACAAGGAAAACTACCATCGCCATCATTTGTATCAATACTTTCTTCTTCATTTTATGTTCCCTCCGGGTCTTCTGAAGGTGGATCTGGTCCCCCCTGTCTTAACGAAACCCGAGGCGCTTTCGCCGCACTTTCCTGCACAGTGGCCGCATTGCCCATATAGCACTGTCTTGGAATGATCCACATGAAAATCATGGTGATCCTTGATATGGGAGTCTATTTCTCCCAGATAATCGCATTCCAGGTGGAGCAGCCGCCCACAGTCCACGCATTTCAAATGGAAATGCTGATTACATGCACCGTTTTGCTCCATATACTGATAGCATGCACTTTTTCCCTCTTCGATAAAATATCTCCGCACGACGTCCTGGGATACCAGCTTATCCAGATATCGGTATACGGTTGTCTTGCCCACCAATGGTTTTTCTCCATTCAAAACATGTATAATTTCATCCGCTGTGATGTGTCGGTCTTTATTTTTCATAAGGCAGTCCAATATTTGATTTCTCTGCTTTGTCTGATATGATGTTTCAACAGGCATCTATCCTTCCTCCCTGTATTGAATAGGAAACAATATTTCCAATTCGGTAAAATATGAAACTCAGTTTCATTTTCATATTATATGCCTCCCTTGTATTTCCTGTCAAGCCGGACCTTCGCTTCCGTTCGCGGCTAACTAGGGGCTTTCCTTCTATTTTTAACCATTTTCCACAGCTTCTACACAAAAACAATACAAATTACATTATAAAAGTCCTCTGGCATTATTCGGCCCGAGGACTTTTATTCTTTTTCATGCTTCCCAAATTGGATGTACTACGCTCTGTGGGCTTCCACCCAATCTTTTATTTTATGGAAGGATTCTTCGCTGATGACGTGTTCAATGCGGCAAGCATCTGTCATTGCAGTCTCTTCTCCGATCTGCAACGCGTGAACCAAGTACTCGGTGATTAACCGATGCCGTTCATAGATCTGGGTTGACCGCTGATAACCCGCTTCCGTCAGTCGAATGATACCGCCGTCCTCCATGGTGATGTATCCGGCCTTTTTCAGAATACCCATCGCCCTGCTGATGCTCGCCTTTGTGTAATCTAGCTCATTGGCAATGTCAATGGAGCGTACGGAACCTTTCTTGTTCTGCAGGATTAAGATGGTTTCCAGATAATTTTCACCGGATTCTTGAATTCTCATGACACCCTCCCAAATACATTCTACCTTTTGTTTATTCTAGCATAGAATAGAATTTTTTTCAAATTCCTATTGACAAAATAAGCTAGTATTAGTAAACTGTATTCGTAGTTAGCAATTGCTAACTAAAAAAATACTGCATGGTTAGCGATTGCTAACCATATTATTTGACAGATGGTTAGCATAGGCTTACCAGGGGAGGTTGATGAAATGCCATTATCAATGATGAGATCCGGTGAGAAAAGTACCATTAAGAAAATCAATGGGCAGGATGATACAAAGCGTTTTCTAGAAAGCCTCGGGTTTATTGTCGGCAGTACCATTACCGTTGTATCAGAAATGGGCGGAAATATGATTCTCAATGTGAAGGATACCCGAGTCGCTTTGAATAAGGCAATGGCAACACGTATTATTGTATAAACCGCCTTTGCGTAAACGAATAGAAGGAAATAGGAGGAAATAAAATGAAAACGTTAAAGAATACTCCTCTTGGTGAAACGGTAACTGTAGTTCAACTTGACGGCGAGGGTGCTGTGAAGAGAAGAATCATGGATATGGGCATTACCAAAGGGACTCAGCTCTTTGTAAAGAAGGTTGCGCCGCTTGGAGATCCAATCGAAATCACCGTGAGAGGATACGAACTATCAATCCGTAAAATGGATGCAGAAAAAATTGTAGTCGAGTAAATAAAGCAGGAATAACAGAAATCCATATAAGAAAGGAAATGATCATGGGTATTACAATCGCACTTGCCGGAAATCCAAACAGCGGCAAGACGACTATGTTCAACGAGCTTACCGGGAGCTCTCAATATGTTGGAAACTGGCCGGGAGTTACTGTAGAAAAAAAAGAAGGAAAGTTAAAAGGTCATAAGGACGTATCCATTATGGATTTGCCCGGTATCTATTCTTTATCTCCTTATACGCTGGAAGAAGTCATCACCAGAGATTATCTGATCAATGAAAAGCCGGATGTGATTATCAATATCATTGATGGAACGAATATCGAAAGAAATCTCTACTTGACCATGCAGCTGAAAAAGGTCGGCATTCCAGTGGTCATCGCTCTGAATATGAACGATGTCATTGAAAAAAGAGGCGATATGATTGATATTACCCGGCTCTCAGTGGAGCTGGGCTGTGAAATCATCCCTACCTCCGCGGCAAAGGGCACCGGCTTGAAGAGCTTGATTTCCCGCGCAATCTCTATTGCAAGCAAGAACAAAAAATCAGAACCTGATCCTCAATTTCTGCAAGAAGCCTTTGGGAAGCTGGAAGAGGATGCGGAAGAGGCTGCGATAAGCCAAAGATACGATTATATACAAAATCTGGTTGTAAAATACGTTAGGAAGGCTGCTGCATCGCAGTTTTTTGGCTCTGATAAGATCGACCGAATCGTTACAAACAGATGGCTTGCTTTACCAATATTCTTTGTAACACTTTGGGTCATCTACTATGTCTCCATTGTTACCGTGGGGGATATGTCCATTGGTTGGGTGAGCAGCTTATTCGAATGGATACAGGGTGGGGTTGGAACCCTGCTGACTAATTTAGGAGCTGCAAAATGGACCATGGATTTGGTACTCAACGGTATTATCGGCAGTCTCGGCGCTATCTTTACGTTTGTACCACAGCTCATGATCCTGTTTTTCTTTCTCTCTCTATTGGAGGACAGCGGGTATATGGCAAGAGTCGCCTTTATCATGGATCGGCTTTTCCGCAAGTTTGGGCTTTCAGGAAAATCCTTTATCCCTATGCTGATCGGAACGGGCTGTTCCATCCCGGGGATCATGGCAAGCCGTACCATTGAAATTGAAAGAGACCGGAGAATGACCATCCTGCTTACGCCTTTCATTCCATGCGGCGCCAAGCTTCCAGTATTCGCAATGTTTATTGCCATGATGTTCCGAGAGCAGACCTGGGTCGGACCTTCCATTTATCTTATTGCAATCGCCGGAGTGATCATGTCCGGAATCATTCTCAAGAGATTTAAAGCGTTTGCCGGCGATCCCGCGCCTTTCGTCATGGAGCTTCCCACTTACAAAGTTCCGCAATTAAAAGGGGTAACAATACATATGTGGGAAAAGGCAAAATCGTTTATTAAAAAAGCTGGAACGATCCTCTTTGCAGCCTGTGCCATCCTATGGTTTTTACAGAACTTCAGTTTTGGAGGATATGTAGGTCCTGACGCAATCGAGCAAAGCATTCTTGCCCTGTTTGGCAATGGAATCAGATGGATATTCATTCCTTTGGGCTTTGGAGATTCTTGGGCCGCCCCGGTTGCCGCAATCACAGGACTCATCGCCAAGGAAGTGGTGGTCGCGACCTTTGCTTCTGTCGGCTCCGTTGTTCCGATCATGTTTAGTCAGGTTTCAGCCTTTGCCTTTATGATGTTTATCCTGTTCTCCGCTCCTTGCGCTGCCGCAATCGGAGCAATGAAAGCGGAGTATGGCAGCTGGAAATGGACATTATTTGCGGTTGGATATCAGACCGGTATGGCCTATGTGGTAGCCCTGCTTGTGAATCTCGTCGGAGGACTGATTTTCAAAGGCACCTCGGCGGCAACCAAAACCGCCCTTGATATCGGCAGCATGGAAGCGGCTGCCGAGGGCGCTGTCGTAGGAGGGGATGTTACGCTGTACTTCTTTGGTGCACTTCTGATTATCGGTTTGCTGATTGGTCTTGTAAGTAAAATCACACGCAGCCGAAATGATGCCGGTTTACCGGAGTTATCAACGGGTAAAAATTAATGAAACGATATTACCTCTACTGAATCAATCTCAACAAAAGGAGGAGAGCATATGATAGATATTATAATCGGCGGGCTTGTCCTAGTCACAGTGGTGCTGGCCATCAGAAAAATAGTGAAGAATCAAAAAAGCGGAGGCTGTGGCGGAGGCTGCTCCAGCTGCTCTTCCGCAACAAGCTGCAATGCTTTTGAAACACTCGAAGCCGAAGCAAAGGAAACATTGCAGCAGAAAAACAAAGACGAATGAGTCAACTCCTAATCATTCAATAAACAAGTGAAGCAAACCCGAGGGCGCCCCTCGGGTTTGCTTTTTAGAATTATTATTATTCTGTTATCAAATCTGCCAGCTGCGCTGAAGTGGCTTCTACCAGACGCTCCAGGGGCAGATCCATCTGCAGTCCAACCTTTCCGGCGCTGACTACGATGCGTTCATAATCTCGTGCGCTTTCGTCGATGGCGGTCCGGAATGGTTTCTTCATTCCTACAGGGGAACAGCCTCCCTTGATGTATCCTGTTATTTTGGTGATATCCCTTGCCGGTATCATTTCAAGCTTTTTTTCTCCAAACTGCTTCGCAGCCTTCTTCAAATCCAGCTCATGGGCTACCGGGATCACACAGACGTAATATTCTTTGCTACCACCTTGGGTAACCAGGGTTTTGTAAACTCTGTCAGGCTCAACGCCTGTTGCTCTGGCAACCGACACGCCGTCCAAAAATCCGTCCGGTGCATCGTATTCATAAAGGATATACTCCACTTTTTTCAAGTCCAGAAGCCTTACTGCATTTGTTTTATTGTTTGCCATGTCAATCTCCTTTGTTGAAAAGGTCTTTCTGAATCAGTTCTGTTACTCTTTCGCTTTGATCTTGGTTCCGTCGGAGATGTCTTCGTTAGGAGAAAGGATTACCACATCTCCCAGCGACAAGCCGGAGACCACCTCCATATAGTCCTCTCCCTCCAGCCCAGTTTTCACCTCGTGTAAAACAGCCTTACCTCCCTCGATGAGATAGACGTAGTTTTTTCGGTTCATTTCAAAGACTGCAAGATCCGGAACCCGAAGAACATTTTCCTTTTTCTCGACAGCGATTTCAACATCAACATTGCTTCCCAGGCGGACCGTTTGCATTGTTCCGAAGGATATTTCAACGGTAACCCGTTTCTGATTCACTCCAAGGTCGGACATTTTATCCGCTGCCTTCAGGTGTACTTTTTTTACAATGCCGCCTTCATCAGAAAAGTCAGCATCCTCATTGTAGATTCTTACCATATTCCCGGTGCGGATCAAATCCGCATCCTCCGCGATGAAATCGGTCTTCACATAGATGTCAGTCAGATCGGAAAGTTCAAAGAGAGGCGTCCCTGCCACAACGGATTCTCCCTCTTTCACAAAAACCCCCGTGAGGACTCCGTCCACCGGCGCAGTGACTCCTGCTGCACCGGAGGATTCCGCATAGCTCTCAATGGAATACTGCAGTGCAGAGATTTGGGCAGCCAGTTGCTTCGCTGCTGTATTGGATGCATTATAGTCTGCATAGCTCAGCGCACCCTGATCGTAGAGTGCTTTATTCTTGTTTGCCAGGTCCCGTGCCTGACTGTACTGCACCTGCAATCCAGTCAGTTCTGCCTGCTGGCTTTTTATGTCGAGATTCGCGCTTGTTCCGTCGCTGGTCATCAAGAGATCACCAGCCTTCACGCGATCCCCCTCTTCAACCAGCAATCCTTTTATTTCACCCGAATTTTTAGCAGTCATGGTAATGGAGCGTACCGATTCCACCGTACCGGTTTCCTTTAACAGCTTCGTCACCTCGCCCTGATCAACTGCGACCGATTCCACGTCGATCCCGGCATTCATCGCGGTCATTGCAGCCGCTGCAGCCACCAGAATCAGTGCTCCTCCTATCACGAGCCATTTTTTGCCCTTTAAAAGCTTCATACTCTTATCCCTTTCTTAATCGCATTTTATCGTTTTACTTACTCTGCATTTTATTATTTATGATTCCCTGTTCTTCAGCGCCTGCAGAAAATCCAGCTTTCGAATCTTCCGGTAGGTCGCAAGCTGTGCCAGCAGCACAAAGCCAATCGTATAAATCCCCGCCATAATCAATGCATTGACTGTAGGGCTCATATCCAGCGTGTACAGATCGGAACTGAACGCGGCGGAACTGTATTCTGCCATGATATTTCCTACCGGGATACCCAGTAGAAGTCCCAAAATCATGATCACGTTGTTTTCTCTCACTATCATAAAGAAGATCTCCCGTTTGCTGAACCCCAGCACGCGCAGGGAGGAAAACTCCATTTCACGTTCCCCAAGGCTCACAATGGTCGCATTGTATACGATGCAAAAGCCCAGAATCCCCGAGAAAATTACCATTGACCCAACAGAAAGCGCCATCAAGGTCATATATTGATCATATACCGCTCTTGTGTCTGCAATGGACATGATCGAAGCGATGTTGGCGGCACGGATCAGCTTTTCATTTACGTCTGGGTCCTTTGAATTTGCATAAACACCGTTGATCACGTTCTTTTCCAGCAGTATTTCCCCCATCGTATCAACATCCATATATGCATTGATTCCTAGGGTTTGTTTGATGATACCCTTTATTTGAATGTACACATCGTCTTTGCCCGGAATATAGCTTTTAATCTGAACCAGATCACCCTTCTTTACATCCAGCGCGTTAGACAGATTTTCCGAAATCAGCATCCCTCGCTTTGGAATATCTGTTTTCACTCCGCTCACATCATGGAAGGAGTAAAACTTTGTGTCACGGTCAAGGCCAATGATGTTTACCGACTGTTTTTTGTTGCCGTTTGCAAGCTCAAAAGGATATTCCAGCTTGCCCTCTATATAATCCACCTTGATCAAATGCTCCATATCCCTCACCGCATCCTGACGGACCGGATTCCGGAAGCTGATATTATATTCCATCTTCTGAAATTCTTTGAAATGCTCTGTCATCATCTGGTCCATCACATCCGGCATGCTGGCCGTATATAACATCATGGCGTAGGTCAGGGTAATTCCGACCAAAACAAACAGTGTACGTTTTTTGTTTCGAAAGATATTTTTGCTGATCATCTTATTGCTGAAGGACAACCGCTTCCAAAAGAACGGAATTTTTTCCAGCAGAATCCGTTTTCCTGATTTCGGTGCTTCCGAATGCATTGCATCAGCTGGGGTGATCTTAAGCACGCCCCGCGCTCCGATGGTTCCCGACAAAGCGCAAAATAAGCCGGAAAGCAGTACTGCATAGAACAGAAAAGAGTAGTAAAACTCGATCCGCAGCAGAGGGATATGAAAATAGTCGAGATATAACCTTGTCATGCCACCGGCAAGGGCCATTCCAAGAATCGCACCAATCGCGCCTCCCGATATCCCTGTGAGCAAGGCGTATTTCACGTAATGCATCAGCACCTGACTGTTACGATATCCTATGGCCTTCAAAACACCGATCTTAATTCGATCCTTCTTCACCAGTCGGGATAGCATCATCATCAGGATCAGTCCTGCTACCAAAAGAAACAGAATCGGAATCGAGTTCGCCATGGAATCCAGCTGTGTCAGCTCCTGATCGATAATCGCATTGCTCAGTTGATCCTTCCGCTTGACGGTCTGTTTGACTCCATATAGATCCAAGGTGTCTTCCACCTCATCGATGAGCGCTTCTTCCTCCGCATCCTCATCATAGCGGATCAGGATCTCGTTAAAGCTGCCTGTAAGCCCGGCTGCCTGCTGCCCGAACTGCTCCGATACATAGCATATCCCGAAGGTTTTATCATCTGGCACGAGAGACTGGACATTTTCCATTAAATAGATATATTCCGGATTGGCAACAATTCCCGCCACTTCCAGCGTTCGCTGTACCCCGCCGACTTGAATTTTAATGCTGTCTCCGACCGCGATGCCTCTTGCGTTGGCAAACTGCTCAATAAGCAAGGCTTCATTGCGGTCCCCGGATATCATTTTCCCCTTTACTATCGTGGATCGGCTGAGCTCTGCCTCTTCTCCTGTTGTTGTAATCAGGCGAAGGTTGACTCTTTCATTCTCATTCTCCGTCACCATAGGAACATCCAGTGTGACCCTTCCCATTGCCGCCTTAACCCCGTCAATGCCCTTAAGCCGCTCGGTTTCCTGGCTTGGTACAGCCGCGGTCTGCAGGAAGAGGTCGGGGAAGTTGTTTTCCCTGTAATAGGTTTTCACCGTATTGTCCATGTTAACGGAAGTCATATTCAAAGCAGTAAACGTTGCAATGCCCATGATGATAATCGTCAGCACTGCGATAAACTGCCCTTTGGAATTTCCTATCATGCGCATCAGCATGGTGTCAATTTTAAGTAGCTTAAATTTGTTTCGACGCGTTACCATTTTATTTCCTCAACAGCCACAGGGTTTTCATTGATGTGATCGTCGATGATCCTGCCGCTTCTCATTTTGATGACACGATCTGCCATATAGGCGATGTCCGCATTGTGGGTGATGACGATGACGGTCTTTCCCATATCACGATTCACCTTTCGAAGCAGACTCAGAATCGTGATCCCGGTATGAAAGTCGAGGGCTCCCGTCGGCTCGTCACAGAGCAGGATTTCCGGATTTTTTGCCACTGCTCTTGCGATGGAAACCCTTTGCTGTTCCCCACCGCTCATCTGCGCCGGAAAGTGATCCCTTCTGTCCGCAAGGCCGACGGCTTCCAGAATCTCTCCGATGGGAAGCGGATTCTTTGAGATTTCCGTTGCCAGCTCAACATTTTCCTCTGCGGTCAGATTGGCCATGATGTTATAAAACTGAAAAATAAAACCCACCTTATTACGGCGATATTCCGTCAGTTCTCTTTCGTTATAGGCAGTGATTTCTTCGTCATGGAGGAAAACCTTACCCCCAGTCGGCAGATCCATCCCGCCGATGATATTCAATAGGGTACTCTTCCCGGAGCCGCTGGGTCCGAGAATGACCACAAATTCTCCTTCTTGTATCTCAAAGGTCGTGTCCTGAAGCGCTTTTACTTCAATTTCACCCATTTGATAGCTTTTTGATAAATGTTCCGCCCTTAGTATTGTCATATACTATCTCCCCTTCCCTTGTTCAGCCGATCGTTTGCCAAGCCGTACTGCATGAAATCAATGAGGTCGTTATAATCCTGAAGTATGAGATCAAAGTCAAAATCTGCCGCCTTGATATCAAAAATTTCAGTGAATCGAATGAAAAGATGATTCAGTATTTTTTTTAAAAATCGTATGG
>Ga0366800_1016_pt1 | contig 29680 bp, 27 predicted proteins | sample BONcelN113001E14_FD_207034 | JGI IMG/M metagenome (GOLD analysis project Ga0366800, IMG submission 207034) | Enriched cells from coal bed in the Powder River Basin, Montana, United States - BONCAT cells N11 rep3 HSBNCT.N11.300.1.E14 ...
ACGGTTCTGAAGATTTTCCATTCACTGCTTCCCAGTGTTTGTGCTGCCCGCTCATAGATCGGATCCAGACTGATGAACGCCGATTTTGCATTCTGATACATCAGCGGTAAGGATACGATGCAGGAAGCGAGTACTGCTCCAACCCAGGTAAACACGATCTGGAGATCAAAAGCTTCTACTAGAAATCCGCCGATGAAGCCTCTTTTTCCAAACGCAATGAGCAGCAGGTACCCCATTACCGACGGTGGCAACACCATGGGAAGAATCAGAACGGTTTCCCAGATATTTTTACCCGGCACCTTTTTCTTGTTCAGGATATAGGCGAAGAATACCCCGAACACAAAGGAAAAAATTGTTGCTATGGCTGCGATTTTCAAGGACAGCAGTATCGGTGACAGCATGGTAACTCCATTTCGCTTTTTAGTGATTTCAATTTCTTCGGTAGTATTAATTACAAAACTGTAAATCCGTACTTTTCAAATACACCCCTTGCGTATTCACTCTGCAGAAATTCATAAAATTTAGCAGCTGCTTCTCTCGCTGAAGAATCCTCGATCAGTGCAGCAGGGTAAACGATAGGGTCATAGCTGTCTTGCGGCAGATCCGCCACAACAACTCCAGTTTTCATGACGAAGGTATCCGTTTTATAAACGAGTCCGCAGTCAACATTTCCTGTATCAACATATTCTAAAACCTGCTTAACATCCTTTGCAAATACGATTTTACTCTGGATTTGATCCCATACGCCTAAGCTTTCAAGCGCCTGCTGCGCATACTTCCCTGCAGGTACGGACTCCGACGTTCCGATGGAAATGCTTGCAACATCAGCAGTTGTCAGGGCTTCATAACCCTTTACCGTATCCACTTTTTCCGCAGTGGCGATGAGCGTCATTGTATTGCCAATCATATCTTTTCTGGTGTCCGGCACGATCAGGCCAGCCTCCTCCAATGCGTCCATATGAGCTTTTGAAGCAGAGAGAAACAAGTCACAAGGCGCACCTTCAGCAATTTGCTTTTGGAGCACTCCCGATGCGGCAAAATTGAACTGTAAAATCGTGTTGCTTTCCTTCGCATATTCAGTTTGGATTTCCGTGAGTGCATCCGTCAGGCTCGCCGCAGCGGAAATATTGACCTCCACCCCTTCGTCCTTCGGTCCTTCAGCGGTTGCTTCTTCTCCTTGCCCTCCGCAGCCGACGAATAGGAAAATAAATAGCAAGGAAAGGATCAAGCTTAAGCGATTTTTTTTCATCTTATGTATCCTCCTCTTTTAAATCAAAGATTCAGAGGCCTCTAATGAATTCAGTCTATCATGGAAATCCTTGGATATCTGTTGTATATACAACATTAGAAGTATTATTTTGATTTTGAGATAAGATCCACTGAAAGGACGGTAAATCGGTTCCCTTTGTAATCAATGAGCCCCGATTTCCTCATTTGATTTAACTCCTTGGAGAGGGCGCTTCTGTTCACACAAAGATATTGTGCGAGCTGCTCCTGATTCATTCCGATCTCGAAGGTACCGCTGCCGCTCCGCTCTCTGATCAGGCTGAGGTAGGTCAGGATCCTTTCTCGAAGCGTACGTTTGGAAAGGACATCGATTTTATACATCAGACGGATCAATTCATTGCTGAGGATTTCACTGCAATTGGACATAATTACTTCTTTTATTTTTGGACTGATTGCGTCCTCTTTTACTATTTCAGCATAAGAAACATAGACAACAACACTGTCAGTTTGACTGATCAATGTCACCGGACTGGTCAATAAGGTCGTGTTCACCGCCTCCAGCAGCAACGCTTCTCCCTGATGATAGATCCTGAGAATTTGTGCGTTCCCGTTAAAATGGTATTTTGTACTGATCGCGCTTCCCTTTTTCAGGATCCCTATTTTATGAACCGGTTCTCCCTGATTGATAATGATTTGGTTTTTGCAATATTCCTTTTCTGTCGGCATGACAGCTTGACAGACCTTCTCGAGTTCATCGGCAGTGAGCCCCTGGAATATTTTTGAATTTTTTAGAACAGAAATCATATTACTCTCCATGTTCGTTTTATATTATTCCTACTGAATACATGTAACTTATATCCGTTATATCACATTCTTTGTTAAATGTAACCCCTTCAGCCAAATCTTCAGAAAAGGGCGGCCTCATAAAGAAGCCGCCTCGCCATCATAGTTATGCTTAGTTATTCTCCAATCGCACATAAGAATTGTATCGTTCTTTTAAGTCTTCTTCAGCCTTTACATAGAGCTTCTCCGCAATTTCGGGGAAGGCCAACTTCAATGATGCATATCTGTTCTCTCCCTCAAGGAATTCTCTGATCTTCCAATTAGGCGCTTTGGAGTCAAGTGTAAACGGGTTCTTTCCTTCCTCCTTCAGCAACGGATTATATCGGTATAGATGCCAGTAGCCTGATTCTACCGCTTTCTTCATTTCAAGCTGGCTGCAGCCCATCCCCGATTTTAACCCATGCTCAATGCAAGGGCAATAAGCGATCACAAGAGATGGTCCGGGGTAAGCCTCCGCCTCCTTCATCGCCTTCAGCAACTGATTTTGATCAGCACCCATGGCAACCTGCGCCACATAGACATAGCCATAGCTCATGGCCATCATCCCGAGATCTTTTTTCTTTTCTCTCTTTCCTGAAGATGCAAATTTTGCAACAGCACCCACTGCAGTAGACTTAGATGATTGACCTCCCGTATTGGAATAGACCTCCGTGTCGAGAACCAGCATATTGATATTCTTTCCGGATGCCAGCACATGATCCAACCCGCCGTAGCCGATGTCATAAGCCCAGCCGTCTCCGCCAAATGCCCAGTATGATTTCTTCGATAGATATTCACTGTTGGTGATAATTTCATCAATCAGGGCTTTGTGTTTTCCATTGTCAATGGTAGTATGTTTCAGTTCCTCTACGAGTTGCTCCGAAACCTCCTTCGTTCTGTTTGAATTATCCTTCTCATCCAGATAGACTTCACATGCCGTCGCCGCTATGCCGTCGTTCATAAGAATCTCCACATTTTCTATTGATTTTTGCCTTATATGTTCCGACGCAAGGAGCATACCGTAGGCATATTCCGCGTTGTCCTCGAACAAAGACATCGCCCATGCCGGTCCATGACCTTTTTTGTTTGTGGTGTATGGAGTGGAAGGCGTACTCCCTCCATAAGCTGTGGAACATCCTGATGCATTGGCAATAAACATTCTGTCTCCAAACAGCTGAGTAGCCAACTTGATATACGGTGTCTCTCCGCAGCCTGCACAGGCGCCGGAGAATTCAAACAATGGCTGAGCGAACTGACTTGTTTTAACGGTATTGCCTATCGCATTCTTCTTGATCTCCACCTGATTCACCGCAAAATCCCAATTTACGCTCTCGCTTAACTGAGATGCAAGCGGCTTCATTTCCAAGGCTTTTTCCTTTGCTGGACAAACCATCACACAGCTTACGCATCCCATGCAATCCATCGGAGACAATTGCATTCTGTATTCGTAATTCTCCAATCCTTTCCCGATTGCTTTTTTCGTGGTAAAGCTTTCCGGCCTAACCGCACCTTCCTTTTCATCCAATAGAATTGGTCGAATCGCCGCATGAGGGCACACATAGGCGCATTGATTGCATTGGATGCAGTTTTCCGGCTTCCATTCAGGAACATCTACTGCCGCGCCCCGCTTTTCATATGCCGTTGTTCCCGGTGGGAAGGATCCGTCCTCTATCCCCTTGAAGGTGCTTACCGGAAGGATATCACCTTCCTGACGATTCATCACAGCAACCACATTGCCGATAAATGCCGGTCCGGCTGATTTGGATTCTTCATTGACAACTAAGTCGTACCATTCCTGAGGAATTTCAACCTTAACAAGGTTTTCTCCACCGAGGTCGATTGCCTTGCAGTTCATCGCAACAACTTTTTGTCCTTTTTTCTCATAATAGGTCTTATGGATTGCCTCTTTCATATATGTTACGGCTTCCTCATAAGGAATGATCGTTACCAATTTAAAGAATGCAGCCTGGAGAACTGTGTTGATTCTTCCGCCAAGCCCCAATTCACGTGCGATGGACACCGCATCAAGGGTATAGAATTGTGCATTTTTTCTTGCAAGCTCTTTTTTCATTTTAACCGGAAGATTTTTTTCCAGTTCATCTGTTGTCCAGTCACAGTTCAAAAGGAAAACGCCGCCTTCTTTCAAATCCTTTGTCAAATCATATTTATTGACGTAGGATTGATTATGGCAAGCCACAAAATCCGCCATGTTGACCAGATAAGTAGATCTAATCTGAGATTTACCAAATCGCAGATGTGATTGAGTCAGACCTCCTGACTTCTTGGAATCGTATACGAAATATGCCTGCACAAATTGATCTGTGTTATTACCGATGATCTTGATGGTGTTTTTATTTGCTCCGACAGTACCGTCTGAACCAAGTCCCCAGATTTTACAACTGATATACTCAGAACCAAGAATATCCACTTCTGGTTTGAGCGGAAGCGATAGGAAGGTAACATCATCCTCAATCCCCACGGTAAAGTTGTTTTTCGGATGCTCAGCCGTAAGATTTTCAAATACGGTAATGATCTGCGAGGGGGTGGTATCCTTTGAAGAAAGACCATATCTTCCACCTACAGCCTCAATTGGCAGTTTTTCTTTATATAATATTGTGCACACATCCTGGTACAGCGGCTCACCTAAAGCGCCAGGCTCTTTTGTACGATCCAATACCGCTACCCTCTCGACGGTTTTCGGAAGTGCCCTCAGGAAATGCGCTGCGGAAAAAGGACGATAAAGATGCACACTAAGCAATCCGACTTCTTGACCTTGCCTGTTGAGATAGTCAACGGTTTCCCTGATGGTATCGCAGACTGAACCCATCGCAATGATTACGTGCTTCGCATCCTCGGCACCATAATAGTTAAATAAATTGTAGTCTTTTCCGGTCAGTTTATTGATTTCCTGCATATAGCCTTCCACAACGCCTGGCAGAGCATCAAAAAACGAATTGCAAGCTTCTCTCTGCTGAAAGAAAATGTCTGGATTCTGTGTCGTTCCCCTCGTACATGGGTGCTCCGGATTCAATGCGTTTTTTCGGAAACGTTCTATTGCATCCATATCCATAAGCTTACCCAAATCATCATAATCCAAAAGTTCCACCTTTTGAATCTCATGAGATGTTCGAAACCCGTCAAAGAAATGCAAAAACGGAACGCGACCGCGTATCGCACTCAAATGAGCGACTGCACCCATATCGATGACTTCCTGGGGATTCGACGCTGCCAAGAGCGCGAAGCCTGTCTGTCTGCAAGCCATCACATCGGAATGATCACCGAATATTGACAATCCGTGAACCGAAAGGGTTCGTGCCGAAACATGGAAAACACCAGGTAGAAGTTCTCCCGCTATTTTATACATGTTTGGTATCATAAGCAGCAATCCCTGGGATGCTGTATAAGTCGACGTCAACGCCCCCGCGCCAAGGGAACCGTGCACCGTTCCTGCCGCGCCGCCCTCAGACTGCAGTTCGGCCACCTTAACACGCTGACCAAATAGATTCTTTTTATCTCGTGCTGCCCATTCATCCACAACCTCTGCCATTGGAGAGGAAGGTGTAATGGGGAAAATTCCTGCTACCTCCGTAAAGGCATATGATACATATGCGGCGGCTGTATTTCCATCCATAACCTCATACTTTTTCATCTATTCTGTCCTCCGTAATGTAATATTTAGTAATTTTTCATAATTTTAACACTTAAAATGCAAAAACAGCCATATGCTACTATTTTTCTGTTTTATTTTATTTAATTGATTTGCCTTTGCCTCAGGGTTTCACGATCACTGCACTACCATGAATATCGCTCAGTGGAACGACAAACAGATTGTTTTCACTGCAATACTGCGCTACCGCTTTCCCAGCTCCTTTAAATTGCAGATTGTTATAATCATGAATCAGAATATACCCCCCTTGATTCATGCGGGGATAAAAATAGTTCAATCCTTCGTAGACGGGGTTGTATAAATCAGCATCAATACTGACAAATGCATAATTGTCGCACAAACCTTCCGCAGATTCAGGAAAATATCCCTTCTTAAAAATAGCTCGCTCCGGGAAGCTAAGCTTACTCCTCACCAAGTCGATACTGGTATCCTGAAAGTCTCCCTTTGTTGCATAGGAAAGCGCACCCTCGATTTCCGTTTCAATATCTCTTGTATCGAAGCCCTCAAATGTATCAAAAAGATATAGCTTTCGTTCTGGGAACAACTCATTGATTAGAGCTGCAAATTCTCCTTGATATACGCCCAACTCAGCAACTGCACCGGAAATGTTTTTTCTGTTGATTTCCTTTGCAATTAGTCTTGTTGCTGAGAATCTCCCATCCAAATATTCTTTCATCGACCGGATGGAAAGAAGCTGTTCACTTTTTATTCCTTTTTCCATCAGTTGATTCTGTATCACCGTGTTTTGCTCATCGTTCATCACCGCAATAATAATCAAATCGGGATGATACTCCAACGCCTTCTCCAAATCTAAAACAGGAAGTCCGTCAACGATCTGACCTTGCAGCTCCGGGCGGCGATCAATAAAACCCCGAATATTCAATTCTCTTTTTAGATAAGTATGGACCATTTGACCGCATTGGCCTGCACCGTATATCATCACTGTTTTATTATTCATTCCATATTCCTTATCAGCTGTCCCGGAGAACGGTTTATGAGAACGGGGTTCTTACCCCGGGACAGCCTTATAATAACCTTACTTTTTATTAAATTACTTAAGCTTATCTGCTGATTACATATTTTTCGCTTCCAGTGCTCTTAATATCTTTTCCGGAGTGATTGGAAGAGAATCAATCTGAATGCCCAACGCATTGTTTACAGCGTTTGCGATTGCAGGCGGTTGGGTATTGGTTACCATCTCTCCGCAACCCTTTGCACCAAATGGTCCGTATGGATCATAATTTTCAAAAAATTTAATTTCACTGTGTTTTGGCATATCCATAAAGGTTGGAATGATATAATCAGTGTAATTGGATGCATAGGTTTCGATGCTGTTTGGGAAATATGGAGAGAGATCTTCGTAAAGAGCCATTCCAACGCCCTGTATATCACCACCGTCCACCTGACCCTCGGCAGTCATCGGATTGATGACAGTACCGATGTCATAGCAATTATACAAATTGACAACCGTTACAACTCCCGTTTCATCATCCACTTCAACATCAACAACCGACGAACCCCATGCCATGGAACGGCTTGGTGTGGTTGCTCCTGTTTCAGGATCTCTTGGTGCGGAAGGCGGAGGTAAAAATCCACCAACTCCCATGATAAAATTGCCGCTGTAAGTCGTTGCACCACCAAGATCTTGCAATGTTACTGCCGCTTCTTTATCAGCCTCTTTATATACTTTCCCATTTTCATAAGCCAATTCTTCCACACTGCAATTCAGCATACCAGCAGCAAAATGCTTTATCTTTTTGATCAAGTCCTGCGCTGCAGAAATCGCTGCCAATCCGACGATGTAAGTTGAGCGGCTTCCTGCAGTATCCATACTAAAGGCACATGTGTCCGTATTGGAGTTGTCAATCGTGAATATCTCTTCGCTAACACCCATTGCTTCTGCTGCCATCTGAATGGCAACGGTCTTAAAGCCCTGCCCCATTTCACAGGTAGCATTTGTCATATCGATGGTTCCGTCTACCTTAATACGAAGGGATACAAGATCCGGGTCTCCGCCTCCGTTAAATCCAGTTGGATAATAAATTGAAGCGATGCCTCTACCTTTTCTAATCATTTATTTCACCATCCTTACTTAGAACTCATACTTGAATACTCTTCTGGAAGCGCAACACCTGCCATTTTCGCAGCCATTTGCAAGGTTTCAATTCCCGATACGGCTACGAGTGGATTTCCCACATGGTTGGCATCTCCCTCTTTGAAGGAATTCTTTAATCGAATTTCAAACGGACTCATTCCAATAGTCTTCGCCAGCTTATCCATTTGAACCTGCTCAGCAAACTGACCAATATTTACGCCGAAGCCCCTCATAGAACCGCTTGGCATTTTGTTTGTATAGACCATTCGGGAATCAACCGCAACGTTTTTAATTTTATGAGCGCCTGCTACCAGGTTGGCATTTTTCTCTACTGCATAAAGCCCAAGTTCTGTGTATCCACCACAATCATGTAGCACTTCAATCTGTCTTGCCGTAATCGTTCCATCCTTTTTAATACCATCCTTGAACTTAAAGACCCAAGGGCTTCTTATGGTGGTGTACAGCATTTCTTCTTCTCTTGTCAGCTCAAACCGAACCGGCTTACCTGTTTTCATAGCAAGCAGCCCTGCGATATGGTCCGTATGGATGCTGTTCATGCCTCCAAAAGCTCCACCTATGGTTCCTCCGACAAATTTCAGTTTGTTAAGAGGAAGTTGGAACACATTCGCCAGATCTCCCTGTGAAAAGTATAAGCCCTGGGTCTTGGAATGAATCACAAGTTTCCCGGATTCATCTAAGTAAGCTACCGTGCAGCAGGTTTCAAGAGGCGCATGCTCCTGACTTGGAGTTGTATATCTGCCTTCAACGATGAAATCAGCTTCTGCAAATCCTTCGTCTATATTGCCCTTTCGAATTCTTCTTGTTGTGCTTTTTCCATCAAACAGAAACAGATTACCTTCCGGTCTGACGAGGGGAGCATCCTCTTTACAGGCTTCTTCAGGATCAATCACACATGGTAGTTCTTCCATATCCACTTTTATCTTACTGATCGCTTCCAAGGCCGCTTCCTTGCTGACTGCCGCAACTGCTGCAATATTCTGCCCCTTATATCTTGTGATTTCCTCTGCAAGAACATGATGATCGGGAACCATGGCAAAGAGATTATGCGCAAGATCATCCTTTGTGATAATTGCATAAACACCTTCCACCTTTTTTGCTTCCGTCGTGTCTATGCTATTGATTCTTGCCTTGTGATAAGGAGATCTTAGCGTTTTCGCCACAAGCATGCCCGGCACTTTTATGTCGCTCACATACTGGGTTGCGCCCGTTACATGACCGCTAACATCATATTTAACTACTCTCTTTCCTACACTGTTAAACATTGATTTCACATCCTTTCGGAAGATCACCAAATTCACCATTGGCTACTGCTTTCACAGCTTCCACATATTTTTTATAACCGCCGCATCTGCAAAGATTACCACTTAATGCTTCTTTGATCTCCTCCTTGGTTGGATTGCTGTTTTCCATTAAAAACGCTGTTGCAGCCATAACCATACCCGGTGTGCAATACCCACACTGCGGTGCTCCATATTCAACAAAAGCCCTTTGAATAGGGTGCAGTGTACCCATTTGAACCAGCCCGTCTGCGGTTACCACTCTTTTGCCTTCCATCGTAAGGGCCAGAACAAGACATGATTTTACAGCCTTTCCGTCTAAAATTACGGTACAGGCACCGCAATCACCATGGTTGCAGCCGCATTTCGGACTCGTGAGTCCTAAGCCGTCCCGTAGAACCTCCAATAAAGTATGCTGAGGTTTTGCTATTGCTTCTACAGGATTTCCATTTAAATAAAAGTGTAATATCTGTGACATTGCCTTCCCTCCCTTACTCAATTCCGAGCGCTTCTTCAATCGCTCTGCGAACCATAACTGGTGCTACTTTATTCCGATACCATGCAGTCGCTCTGATATCATTAATCGGATTGATTTCATTCAGCACAGCCTCACTAGCGGCTTTTATCGTTTCTTTTGTGATTTCTTTGCCCATCAAAGCCTGTTCCACGGCCTTGCAGCGAACAACGGTTGGTGCTACCGAACCAATGGATACTCTCACTGTTTTACAGATTTTCTGATCTGCTTCTACATAGGCCGCTGCATTGACAACAGACAAGGTTTCCGCTTTTCTTCTTCCAAGCTTTCGGAACGCAACCCTTCCCTTTTGCTTTTCAATGATGATTTCAGTCAGTATTTCCGAAGAATCTGCAGCCGTCTTTCCCGGTCCCTGAAAGAAATCTTCTGCAGAAATCGTTCTCGTTCCATCTGGTCCTTGCAGTACGAATTTCGCTCCCAAGACCATAAGCACTGGAACACTGTCCGCTGCAGGGGATGCATTCATGATATTGCCCCCCATAGTTGCGCTGTTTCTTACTGTAATTCCAGCAATTTCTCTCATTGCATCTAGCAATGCAGGGAGTCCTTTTTGAACAATCACACTGTTACCAATGTCAGTAAAGGTACAGAGCGCACCGATTCTGATTTCCTTGTCATCTTCCATGATGGCGTCCAGTCCAAGCCTTCCAAGGGACACGATATTTAAAGCTTTCTGGTCAGCCTTTGGTATTGCATCCCGCTCTAAAGATATTCTCGGAACCAGGTCCGTTCCACCAGCCAAAAATTTTATTTCACAGCTTTTGCTATTGTTTTTTTCAATGATCTGAAACAGTTCAACAAACGATGCGGGTGAATTATAATAATAATTTCTCATGGCTTTCAACCTCACTCAATTTAATCTGGAAACTATAATTTTCCGTCCGGTATTTTTTTCGTTATTTTTTAGCAAAAGAAGATTTGGAAAAATCATAATTTTCACTGCCGTTTGGATATCGATATCTCTTCTTATCCTGATCCTTTGGATAGTCAAAACGTCCGCCACATCTCATGATCATCGTCTTAATCTGCGGGGTATTTTCTGCTACAATTCTAGTAAACTGATCCACCAGCAGTTCCGGATCTCCGGCTGTATTCGCCCAGTTGTCATAATGATCAGGAATCAAAAGTTTTGCACCTAATGTTTCTCCAACTCTTGCGCAGTCATATGGTGTCATTTTATCTGTTGCTCCCGGTGCATTGCTGCCCATATCGAAGATTGCTACATCGATATCATATTTTTCTTTCAAAGCAACATATCCATCATGATACCATGTATCTCCCATGAACAGGATATTTCCACCGGATGTCTTAAACAGGAAGCAGCAAGCAGCCTCTTCAAACGGAAGAAGCACATCACCTTCACCTGTTTTGATGGCAGTCTGGTCATAGCAGATCAAAAAATCCACCTCAGCACCTTTTACTTTAACAGATTCTCCTACCTTTGCCACTACTAATCTTTCCTCTGGCACTTCAAATCTTTTCAGTTTCTCTGCCGCTGCAGGTGGTGCATAGAACGGAGCTTTGGTTGTCTTCAATGCAGCCTTAACCGCGTAAATATCGCAGTGATCCTGATGTGCATGAGTACAGAAAACGCCGTCAAGCTGGCTGAATTTCCAAGGATCGATAACTTGAGGATTTAAACGAGTCCAATTGATGCTTTCTGCACCCGACTGTTTGCAAACTCCGCAATAGTAGTAAGACGTATACATCGATGGGCCACAGTATTGGTCAATGAAGAAAATCCCCCCTTCATCGGTTTTTAAAATCCAAGAAGGTCCTCCACACCACCATAGACTAACTTCGCCTTTTGGGACCTGTCTATTTTCAATTTCTTGATTAAGCATGGTTCCCCATTCCGGAAAGCTGTCTCTCAGCCACTGATCACGGTCAATGTCATGATTCTGATTGACATAATCTCCTGCAATTATTCCGCGTCCATCTGATTTGATAATTTTTCTTGTCATTATTCATCCATCCTCTCTGAAATATGATACTATATTTGATTTTTTTGCTTATAGATTGCTGTAGAGACATTTTGATAATTTTATAAAATCCTTATCTCTTTTCTCTATGGCTTTTTCCGCTTTTCCGTTTCTATAATCATAGAAACCTTCCCCCGTCTTGGTTCCGTAATCCCCATTTTTATAGATCTTCTCCAACAGGTCCGGCACTTCCTTTTGATCGCTTAACTCCCTGAACAGATAACTTCCAACCTTATAGAACGTATCCAGTCCTCCCAGATCAACCGTTTCAAACGGGCCGATTGCGGCATATCTCATCCCAAGGCCATACTTCATTACATTGTCTACGTCTTCGGGGCTGGCGATACCATTCTCAACAATATATAAGGCTTCTCTTAAGACAGAAAACTGCAAACGGTTCAGGATGAAGCCGTTCACGTCCTTTTTTACAAGAACGGGCTTTTTATGAATGGATTCTGCCACCTCTTTCACGATATCCAGTGTTTGTTCAGCGGTTTTATCCCCGGCGATCACTTCAACCAGGGGTATGATATGTGGTGGATTAACCCAGTGCATTCCGGCAAACCGTTCCGGATTTTTGACAGACTCACCAATGGCCGTGATGGACAATCCCGATGTGTTTGTGGTAAGCACTGTATCTTCCGATACGATTTCCGAAACGCTGCTCCAGAACTTCTTTTTTACATCCATGTTTTCAACGATTGCTTCTATGACATAATCTGCGTTTCTGAAGCATTCCACATCCATGGAATAGGAGATATTTGCAAGAACCTGAATTGAAGCTTCCTTCGTAAGTTCCCCTTCTTCAATGGATGACATCTGGTTGATTCGTATCAATTCTTTTCCTTTTTCGATGCCAGCTTCAAAAACATCGAAAAGCGTTACTGTGTACTCATATTTTGCAAATATTTGAGCCATTGAGGCTCCCATCAGTCCTGCTCCGGCAATGACAATATGTTTAATTTCTGCTCTCTTTTTCATTCCGTTTCTCACTTTCAATTTAACTATAGGATTACTGCTCCCTTATCCGCCGACGAAGCGAGCCTCGCATAAACCTGTAGATAACCTCTCGGAATTTCCTTCTTAACGAGAACTACCTGTTCCATTCTCCTTTGTATTTCTTCCTGGTTCACCAGTAGTTCAAGTTTACCTGTTGTTACATCAATCTCGATTCCGTCACCATCCTCTATGATTGCTATGGGGCCACCTTCTGCTGCCTCCGGTGAGATATGTCCCACGAAGCAGCCGTTATTTGTCCCGGAAAACCTGCCATCCGTAATGAGCGCGGTGGTTTTATTCAGGCCCATTCCGTAGAGATACTTCATCGCCTTATACATTTCCCGCATGCCGGGGCCGCCTTTTGGTCCTTCGTATCGGATTACGACAACATCCCCCGCCTCGATTTTTTCAGCTAAGATTGCCTCGTTGGCTTCCTCTTCGCTGTTATAAACCTTTGCTTTTCCTTTAAAATGATGCAACGACTTATCGAAAGCACCCGGCTTTGTAATTGCGGTGTCAGGAGCCAGATTTCCGCGCAGAACTGCAATTCCACCAGTCTCATTAAATGGCTCATTCAATGGTTTTATTATTTCTTGATTTTCTTCATATACAAACTTGTATTCCGATAAGTTTTCACCCAGTGTTTTGCCGGTGCAGGTCATGACATCCTGATTGATCAGGTTGCCTAAGTTTTTCATAACGCGAGGAATTCCACCTGCTTTATTGAAATCCTCCATGTCCCATTTCGCAGAAGGATTCACCTTTGCAATCTGAGGTGTAATCTTATTCAACAGATCAAATTCTTCAACGATGTTGATATCCAGTTCTGCTTCATATGCGATGGCGCTCAGATGGAGCACCGCATTTGTGGATCCGCAGATTGCCATTGTTGTCTTAATACCATTACGTACCGCTTCTTTTGTAATAATCTCTCTTGGCTTGATCTCTTTTTCAGCCAGTTCGCAGATTTTGATTCCTGACTCATAGGCGATTCTCAGTCTTTCCGCATAGGTTGCAGGGACCAATGCACTGCCGGTCAGGCTCATCCCCAAGGCTTCCGCAATGCATCCGACGGTATTGGCCGTTCCTAAAAATGCGCAGGAGCCGCAGCTTGGACAATTGACATTTTCAAGATCCTGGACTTTGTCCATTGAGATTTTACCTAATTTCGCCATGCCAATCGCTTCGTCTACAGATGTCGCATCCGTCTTTCTGCCATCAAATTCAATACCGCCCACCATGGGACCACCGTTGACAATGATAGAAGGGATGTTCAGTCTTGCAGCCGCCATCAGCATGCCCGGAATGATTTTGTCACAAGAACCTAAAAGGACGAGGGCATCAAGACGATGTGCTTGCGCTTGAATTTCAATGGAATTGCAGATAATCTCCCTAGATGGAAGTATGTATTTCATTCCCTCGTGTCCGTTGGCAATGCCGTCACAGGCTGCTATGACACCAAATTCAACTGCGGTGCCGCCGCCCCGGTAGATTCCCTTCTTTACAAATTCACTGACCTGATTTAGGTTAAAATGACCCGGCACCAGGGTATTCCAGGAATTCACGATTCCTATCATTGGTCTGTCAATCAGTTCATCATCTGTATATCCCATGGATTTGAACAGGGATCGGGCTAAGCCTTTTTCAGGACCCTGCAGGTTTTCTTTGCTTCTATAGTTCATGCTGGTCTCCTCACATTTTGTCGTATGTCCTGTTGTCTGACATCATACTACAAATATACCCTTGCGCTCCCGAGATGTCAATGTATTTTTACAGCATTTTTGTCTGATATCTCGATGTTATTCGCTGGAAACGTTTTAAAAAACAAGAGAAAGGAGCCAATTCTCCTTTCTCCTATTTTTAAAATATTTCTAAATATACTGGTGTTGTTATTTATGCTACTTCTTTAGCTGGTTTGTCAATCGCTACACGGATCTGGATCGTTAACCATCCTGCAATTAGACCAATCGCAGCATATACCATTTCACCAACTAAAACCATGCCATATCCTGCTTCCGCAATAGCAGGAGTTCCCATTAATCCAAAAAAAACTCCTGTTCCAAGAAAAACAGCAGCTACATTATTAAAATATGGTGCCTTTTCAAGCAGAAGCATGAATATAACAAGAGTAAATACTGCCAGTGGAATGGCCAGAAGACCGACATTCATACCAGCACCAGCGTAGATACCAACTAGGATAAAGATTGCGATTGCAGCTAATACACCTGCAAAAATTCCAAGGAACCCACTTACTGCGCCCTTTGGGGATGCTCCAAATAAAAAGTACGCTGCCCAAACGATAAAAGTAACAAACGTAAGACTAGAATCAGGTGTAATAAACCCTGTCGATTGAATTATGTTCGTGATAAGATCGACGAGAAATGCAAGAGCCGCAACACAGACCGCATAAAGAACCAGTTTTTCTGTTTTCATTAAATAATCCTCCTCTTGGTTTTAAAAATATAACTTCTTGTCTTATGTATGTTGTCAGACATCATACGTTTAATATACCATGTCTTTTTGAAATGTCAATACCAATTTTTTGTTGGATATTCGGATATCGTTCCCTCTAAAAGGCTGTATTTTGAGCGGTAAAGGGGCTATCCTAACATGGTAAATATATCAAATTTTGTTGACACTGCCAGAATAATGGGATACATTAGTTGTAGTCATACAACAGACATTAGAGGGGAATAAAAATGGAGAAGCAGAATTTATCCGAGCCGAGACACGACGTTTTTTTTAATGAACTAAATATAACAAACAGGAAAAGAATGTCTGAAGAATTATTTATTAAGCTTAGAAATGGTATTCTGAACGGAACATTACCGGGAGGATATGTATTTCCAAACGAGAACGAATTATGTAGAAGATTGGATATCGGCAGAAGTACTTTAAGGGAAGCGTATGCTCCGCTGGAGACCATGAATCTGATTCGGAGGACTAAGAACGGCACCTATGTGAATGAAGAGTCTGTCACACGCAATACAATGAATTTTGACATAATCGCTCAAAACGCCGACCCGATCAGCATTATTGAGTTTCGTGAAATACTTGAAGTTGGAATCGTTGTAAATGCTGCAAAAAAGGCTACCGTAGAGGATATCGCCGAATTGGAACGTCTGGTTGATCTTATGAAAAAATGCAAGGATGACGTGGAGAGGCTAACTTTATATGACTTCGAATTTCATTCCTACCTTGCAAAGATTACCCAAAATGAGCTACTTATGATCACCTTGAACGCGGTTCGTTTGAGTTATGAAAATTTTGTCTGTGAGGTCTTTCACAGAGGCTTGTATCCGCAATCCATTGAGGACCATGCAGAGATCATAGAGGCTTTAAGGAAGAATGATCCGACAATGGCCAAAAAAGTAATGCGAGCGCACCTGCGTCATATCAAAAAGGTTGCCATAAAAGAGTAAAGGTAATTCTCATAAAATATATTGAAAGGAGCCTTGAAAGGCTCCTTTGTTCTCCGAATTTATAAATGAAAAATCTCATACTCGTGGTTTAACAGGTCGATGGTCAGCAGTTTATTCTGCAGAAGCTCGCCGCGCTTCAGCAGCACCTTCAGGGCTTCTGCTACCTGGATGGATGCCACCAACGCTGGGCTGAAGGAAGGATTGCCAAGCTCTGTTTCCGCACCCTTGTTTTCATTGGGCGGATAGATCTTCTGCAATGTCCCATCCCCAGGCATAATGGTGGAAACCTGTCCATACCATCCTGCGATGGCTCCGTGGATCAACGGGACTGTTTGCTTTTCGCAATGCTCCTCCAGCAGTCTGCGCGCCGTCATATTGTCAAGGGCATCCATTACGATATCGTGACCGCTTATGATTTCATCACAATTCTCTTCCGTTACAAAGGCCTGAATGGGGTGAACCATCACATCCGAGTTTACCTTTTTCATCCGCTCCTCAGCAGCAAAGGCTTTACTTTTGCCGATCCCCTCTTCCGTGGAAAGCAGCTGCCGGTTCAGATTCGTCAGATCAAAGACGTCCCCGTCCACTGCAGTGATCGTTCCCATGCCCAGTCTTCCCAGCAATTCTATCACATAGCCGCCGAGTCCTCCACAGCCGATGACGCAGACCTTGAAGCTTCTCAGGCTTTCATTCTCTTCCGGACTTAACATATTCATGTTTCTGTTGTATCGGTCTTTCATCGCTTCCCCTCCGTTTGCATATCCCATAGTATTCTAAATTCCGTATCCACCCAGTTCCCTGAGTGTTTTTTCAAGTTCAGGACTTCTGAGTACCTGCAGAAAGTTTTTGATTTGATCTGTTTCCATGTATTTCTCAGGTATTACATAGTCATATTCTTCAAATCCGATGGAGATAAAATCCAGACCCATGGCTCTGGCAGCAGAGGCTACACCGATCCCCACATCCGCCGTGCCGCTTTCTACCGCTGCAGCAACCGCCATATGGGTGGTCATATCCCTGTCATATCCACGGATTTCACCGCTCTCAATTCCATTTTTCTTCAGAAGATAATCGGTCAGGATTCTGGTTCCCGAGCCCTTTTGTCTGTTCACAAAGGTGACGTCGCCTCTTTTTAGATCCTCGACATGGGTGATCTTCTTCGGGTTTCCACCGGCTACCATGAAGCCCTGTTCCCGCCTTACCCCTTTGACCAGAACGACCTCTTCCTCCGCCAGATATTTCTCCAGATAGGTTTGGTTATATTCTCCCGTCTCCTCGTCAAGGAGGTGGACAGGAGCGATATGGGCTTCTCCTCTTTTCATTGCCATGATACCGCCCATGCTTCCCACATGTGCCGAGGAAAGAGACTGCCCTTTTCCTGCAAGGATGCTCCCGATATAGTCCATGATCAAATCATGACTTCCGATGGATACGATGGTATTTTCGATGACTGCCATGTCATTGACCAGTTCAACAGGGGCTTCTTCTCCCGCCTCGTATCCCTCGCTGTTTTTGGGGATCACCAGGATCCCGTCGGCCTTCACCAGCGCCATGGTTACGCCGGCCCCCCTGTTCAGAGGAGTGGCGATGAGCTTCTCTCCTACCCTGCCTATCTTGACCCGGATATATTCCCTGTATTTTAACGTGGATACAATTCTTCTTGATACGATGGCCTTTGCCAGAGTCGGTCTTACTGCTGTTACCCTTTGGAGCATCCTGATCACCGGGCTGACGATTTCTTCAAACACAAGGAATGCCGAGCCGGGGTAGCCGGGTACACCGATGACCGCCTTCTCTCCGATCATTCCCAGTATGGTGGGTTTGCCGGGTTTAATGGCGATCCCGTGTAGCACCAGTTCTCCCAGGTCAGCGACAAGCTGTGCTGTATAATCCTTGCTACCTGCGGAGGAACCCGCATTGATGATCACAATATGATTTCTTTCTGCCAGATCTAAAATCGCCAGCTTCAGCGTCTCATAGTCATCCTCCACCGGGCTGATTCGATCCGCAATCCCTCCCAGCTCCTCGACAATAGCCTGAAACGTCCAGGAATTGGTGTCAAAGATTTTTCCCTTCGCCAGACTTTCATAGTTGTCTGTGATTTCATTTCCCGTGGGAAGGATTCCAACCCGAATCCTCTCATATACCAGAATCTCGGTGACACCACCGCTTAACACGGCACCAATATCCATCGGCCGGATCAAATGGTTCTCCGGCAGAATCATCTCCCCCGCCACGATATCCTCCCCGATGGGGCGAATATGTTGCCATGGAGCCGCTTGCACCATGATTTTAACCTGTTCATGATTCAGCACGACAATGTCCTCGATCATGATGACACTGTCATATGGATCCATGATCAAATGCCCTGTATTGATATATTCAAAATCGATTCCTCTGGTCAAAACAATCGGATTCGCTTCATTTGCGGAAAAGGTTCTGTCCGAAATCACCATAATACCATCCATGGCTGCGGCATTGTGATTTGGCGAGGAGAGCTTTGCGATGACAGGCGCTGCCGTCACCCTTCCTCTGGCTTCGCGGATATCGACCACTTCCTTTTTGACCCTGCGGATAGCCGGCTCCAGTTTCTCCAGATAGTGTGCCACTGCTTCTTCCATATCGGTATTGGACAGATAAATATTTCTTTCCATTATTGTCTCCTTTGGCTGAAATTTTAAGCATCAACCCGACCTTGCCTCCGCCTCGATGCTGCCGCTCCTGTTATCGGCCGATCAGGGTAACCTCCACGCTGGAATTCATCCTTACACCCTCGGATAGGGAGGAGATTTTTACGTATCCATCAGCCAGCATGAGCTGGCTGATCGAGCCGGATTTAGCATGAATCGGCTCTGCGAACCACTCCGGGTCAGAATCCGTTTCTTTTTGCTGCCCGCCGTCCGATCTTTTCAGGGAAACCAGCTGATAGGTTTCTCTGCCTTCGCCGGCATGGATATTTTCCGTAATTCTTGCCGTCAACCGGATGGGTTCCTCTTCATTGTGGAAACAGTATCTCTTCATAAAGTCATTGACAATCACATCATAGGCTACGATGGCTGCCATGGGATGTCCGGGCAGTCCGACCACCAGCTTGTTTCGCATGAATCCGTCATTGATCTCTGTTTCAATAATTCCAATAATAGTAGGCTTTCCAGGCTTCATGGCAATTCCATGGGTGATCACGCCGGGTTTCCCCATGGTGTCAATGGTCTCAGCGGTAATATCCTTATTCCCTGCTGAGCTGCCTCCGGATAAGAGCACGATATCGCTCTCCGCCAAAGCGGCTTCTAATGCGCTGCGTAGCTGATGATCCACGTCGGGGACCTTTTCAATGAACCCGATCCTTGCGCCGGTTGCTTCTGCAAAGGCGGCAATGGTATAGGAATTGATGTCCCGAACCTCGCCGGGCTTCGGAATTTTCGTAATGTCGATGATTTCATCTCCCGTGGAGAGAATCGAGACCCTCGGCTTTTTAAATACCGTTACATGGTCCTTGCCAATGGCTGCCAGCATTCCCACATCCTTTACCGTGATGCGATGTCCTCGCAGAAATAGGCGCTGTCCTTCCTTAAAATCATCTCCCCGGTTCATAATACCGGAATTGGGAGCAACGGCTTTGTAAACGGCGATGGTGTTTTCATCCAATGACTCAACATATTCAATCATCACCATCGCATCGGAACCCAATGGCATCATCCCTCCCGTAGGGACATAAACAGCCTGCCCTGGCTCCAGCTTGATCTCACATGCTTTTCCCATTTCTACCGTGCCAACTACATCAAGAAATACCGGGGCACTTTCGCCGGTCCCAAAGGTGTCCTTTGCGATTACCGCGTAGCCGTCAACCACCGACCGAGTGAACTGTGGAATATCCGTATCAGAACAAATTTCCTCTGTAAGATAACGATGAACGGCATCCCGAAGAGGAACGGACTCGGAAGGCGAAGCGAAACCTGCCGCGTCAAAATATAGTTTCAGCTTGTCTTTTACCTCTTTTACGGTATCAACCTTTAATAGTTTCATCTTTTTTTCTCCCTGCTATTCCCTGTTACGTTAAGAGCTCTCCGGCCACAAATCGCTTTGTGAGCTCCTGCTTTGGATCTCTTAATACGGTTTCACTGATACCGAATTCCACGACCTTGCCTTGGTTCATAAAAAGAACTTCCTTGCATACTCTTTTCGCCTGTACCAGATTGTGGGTGACCAAGATCACTGTAGTTTCTTCCTTTTCGTTTATTTTACGAAGCATCCGCTCAACCTCGGCTGTTGTCGACGGATCGACATTTGCCGTGGGTTCATCCAGCAGAAGCAGCTTCGGCCGGAAGGACAAGGCTCTTGCCAACGCAACCTTCTGGCTTTCCCCTCCCGATAAGTTCCAGCTTTTCTGTTTTCGAAAATCCGTAAGGCCAAGCTCCTCCGTCAGTTCTCCGATTCTTGCTTCGATTGCTGCATCATCCCACCCTCTCAGCTTTAACGGATATGCAATATTCTTCTCAACGGTTGTCCTGATTAAATACGGAGCTTGAAAAACCATGGTCATCTCTTTAAAAGGCGCCGATGCAGACAGCTCCTCGCCGTAAAGTAAACTTCCGCCCGTTGGCTTCATCAATCCCGCAATGAGATGTAGCAGCGTGCTCTTGCCCGCGCCGTTGGGTCCGATGATTCCGCAAAGCGTTCCAGCTTCAATGAGAAGCTCTCCGGTATCAAGCACCTTTCGCCCTTCGTATTCTTTTGTCAGGTTCTCCATGTATATTCTCATACTATTTCTCAACCTTCTGTTGGACATTATATAAAAAGGTATTGATTAAAAATGCCAGGATCAGCAATACGATCCCTACTGCAATGGCGGTACTGTAATCCCCCATGCTTTTCAGCTGGGCGATGTAGGTGGTCATGACCCGGGTTTTGCCTTTGATATTGCCGCCAACGATCATAACCGCTCCCACTTCAGAGAGGGCTCGTCCAAAACCAGCCACGATGGCTGCCAGAATCCCGATCCGAAGCTCAAAAATGAGCAGCTTCAGTGATTCCAGTCTGCCGGCGCCTAACGTTGCCGCAAGGGCTTTCACCTTGGGCGCCTTGTCCCGAACGATATTATAAGTCAATCCTGTAATGATGGGCGTAACGAGGCAGACCTGTGCAATGATCATTGCCGTGGGCGTGTAGGTGATCCCCCACGTCCCAAGGGGACCTCTTCGCATAATAAACAGAAATACAACAAGGCCGGCAATCACCGGAGGAAGACTCATCAAGGTATAGATCGTTCGAAGCAGCGCATTCTTTAACGGGAAATGATGGGTCCCAATGAGAGCGCCACAGGGCACACCCAGAAAAGTGGAAAGGATCACGGCGGAGAGGGATACCATCAGGGAAAGCCCGACAATTCCGTATAGCTCAGCATCCCCTGTAATGAGAAGGTCTATGGCAGCTTGAAAACCGATTGCGATTTGTTCCATGATGCGTTCCTTTCCCGGATTCTATCAAAAGGCCAAAAGGCCTGAAAGTTAACATTCTAAGTATTTCCTTAATGAATAATTTTATCATATTTTAGGTGCTGATCCAATGAAAATATGCTAAGATATCCGTAGCAATTCTACGATAAGGAAGGGGAACCGATTGATGTCGGACAAAACTACGATACGAAAACAGCTTTTGAAAAAAAGAGCTTCTTTGGCCTCGGATATCCAGAACAAGGCCGGAGTAACAGCTGCGAAAAAGCTCTTGTCAATGGAGGAATACATCAACGCGAATACAGTGATGGTTTATATGGACTTCCGTAACGAAGTGCCCACCGGAAGGATCATCGATCAGATTCGCTGCGCCGGAAAAAAACTCATCCTACCATTTACGGATCCGGACTTCAACCTTATACCCTACGAGATCCCCGAGGAAGGAAATCTTTCTGATTATCTAATCACTTCCGGCTACGGGATCGCCGAGCCGAACCCTGCCCTCTGCAGAAAAGCTGTCCGGGCTTCCATCGACTTGGTCATCCTTCCCGGCAGCGCATTCGATCAATACGAAAACCGCATGGGCTACGGAAAGGGCTGTTATGACAGGTTCTTTCTCACACTGCGGCCGGATGCATTCAAGCTGGCTCTGGCTTATGATTTTCAAGTACTTCCTTGTATTCCGGCGGATCCTACCGATGTGAAAATGGATAAAATCCTCACTCTGGAAACCACGTTTTAGCACAACAGCCGAACTACCGGATGGGGTTTTCGGCTGTTGTTACTTCACCGTGATTGATTTTTCTTATTTCACCGTGATCGACCTTTCTTATTTCAACGAGATTGACCGTTGTTATTTCGACGCGTTTGGAGTAAACAATGCCTTGCCGTATTCTTCCACTCCGTACTCATTGATCTGACCCTGTGTTCCCTCGGATAAAATCCATTCCTGAAAAGCAAGGGCTCCCGCTCCATTGATTTGATCGTTCTTAGATGGCTCTACTACAATAACGCCATATTGATTAAACAGATCCTTATCTCCTTCGGTGACGATGGCGAGGTCGGTACCTTCGGCCATGTTGAGCCAGGTTGCTCTGTCACTCAAGGTATACCCCAGCATTTCATCTGCCATGGTGATGACATCGCCCATTCCTTTTCCGGATTCTACATACCAGTCTCCGGAAGGCGTTACCCCCAATTTTTCCCAAATCGACAATTCTTTCTTATGGGTTCCGGACTCATCCCCTCTGGAAACGAAGGTCACCTGATCCTCATACATTTTCCGGAGGGCGGCCTGCGCATTGTCCGAAGCAGCGGCATTGATTCCTGCCGGGTCGTCTTTCGGTCCTAAAATTACAAAATCATTGTACATAACATCGAATCGTTCAGGTCCATGTCCGGCTTCAACAAAAGCCTTTTCCGCCGCCGGGGAATGAACCAAAAGCACATCGGCTTCGCCGTTTTCACCCATCTTCATTGCTTCTCCGGAGCCGACAGCAATGACATCCACTTCATACCCTGTCTTGTAAGTAAAGTCCGGCAGGATCGCGTCAAGCAAACCGCTGTCCTGGGTGCTTGTCGTCGTTGCCAGAATGATTGTTCCGATGATCTCGGCGGGGCCTTCTGCTTCACGCTCTGCTGCAGGTTCTTGCTTTGCGCAGCCGGCAAGAGAGGTCAGGACCATGATAAGAACAAGTGCAAGGGCCAATACTTTTTTTGATTTTAACATTTTTTTCTCCTCCATTTTTCTAATAAATCTTCGTAGTTTGGTCTTTCTGAAGGAAAAAATTCACCAAAACGAAAAAACCTTTGCAATATGCAAAGGAATTTGATCATGATCAATGAGCATCTTCCTTTCCAAACGGGAGGCAAGGGGATTTCTCCCAGTACCCAACGGTTGACCGCCATAGCTTGCGCCTTAGGACGATTCAACTCGGAAAATCGTTTATTCAATTAAAAATATCATACATTATTTGTAAACGGAAAGCAAGTACAATCCATTTCGCTCATCATATGCAAAGCCGCTGGAGAGTAGTGTATAACAGGAGGCAGCGTTCTCCGGTTCAGGCTGTGCGATAATACGCTTCGCATCCTTCCGTGAGAATATCTCATTCACAAGGAGCTTGACAATTTGTTTTCCAAGTCCTTTGCCAAGGCAATCCTGTTCACCGATTAAATAATCAATGCTGTAGGTGCCGCACGCAGGGACATCCCCGTTCCAGGTTTCTCCGCTTTTTTCATAAGGGTAGTATTGACAGAAGCCTATCGGTTCCCCCTCTTTCAATACAATAAAATGAGTGATCCAGCAGAATTCATCGTGACGCTCTTGCGCCTCCCGAAGCCACTCTTCCGGCTCATGATACCATTTGAGAATATACTCCTGCCGAAGCCAGTTTTCCAGTAGTTCAATATCCTCATCTTCAAATTTCGTTAGTTCCAACGCATTCATTGTTTTATCCCCCTTTGATATCACAATACCACATGGGTCAGGGTTCAGACAAGACAAAAATATCGGCTTAGATTGGCGGAAAGTCCGCCCAAAAAAACGACAGATTGCAGTCTGCCGCTCTTTCGTTTATATTCGTTTTTTCTTTATGTTGTAAGTTCCCTGAAGATGTCCTCGACCTTTTCAATCTTCGTTGCTCGGTAAGCGTTGCTTCCCGAAAACACGAGTCCATGTGCCGTATCGCCCTTTGCTGCATTGATCAATGCCTGGGTAATGCAGTACGGTGCTTCTTCCACCTTGCACGGCGTCAAGCAGCGATTGCATTTTTCAGGCGGGATTCTCCCGTCCTCCACTCGATCGATAAACGGCGTCCTTATGGCTCTTCCCGGCATACCGACAGGGCTCTTGATTACGACCATGTCCTCTTCCGTCGCATCCAGATAGGCCTGCTTGAAATTCGGATGGACATCGCATTCCTCCGTAGTTACAAATCTTGTACCCAGCTGAACGCCATCGGCACCGTATGCCAATGCCTTTTGGACATCTTCCTTGGTATAGATGCCGCCCGCTACGATCAATGGGCAGTCCTGCAGATCCTCAAGCTCCTCTTTGATCTCCATAATGGTCTCGTAGAAATGCTCCTGGGCTTCCTCAAGCTGTTCTTCTTTAAAGCCCAGATGCCCTCCGGCTTTCGGTCCTTCAAAAAGAACGGCGTCGGGAACCCGATTGTATTTTTTCGCCCAGCTTTTGATGATCAACGCGGTCGCTCTTGCGGACGATACGATGGGAACGATCTTGACCTTGCTGTTTTTCACGATTCCGGGCAAAGCGGTTGGCAGACCGGCGCCGGAGATGATCATATCCACGCCCGCCTCTACAGATGCTTCAACGAATTCGTCATAGTGTCTGCTGGCGCACATAATGTTAACCGCAATGAGTCCTTTGTTCGCAACATCCTTGATCGCCTCCTTTGCCTCCCTGATATTTCTCTTCAATGCACGGATATTTGCTTCCTTCGCATTGGTGTAAAAATCCGGTTCCAGGTAACCGATCTGCGCGGCCGATATGACCCCTACTCCTCCACAACTGGCTGCAGCTGCGGACAGTCTGGATAAGGAAACGCCGATCCCCATCCCTCCCTGAAAAATCGGAACAGGGATGGTGACATCTCCCATCACAAGCGGCATCAGCTTGATCGGCGCATCACCCTTGATCGCTCTGATTCTCTGCCGTTTAAAGAAGTCGTGGAGATTGTCCAGTGACTGGATCAGGATCCCCTGTTCCTCCTCTTTCAATTCAGAGACGACATCATCGATCATCTTATTATGGAACGCCTCATGCTCCTGAACTGCTTCGATTCCTTCTTCTGTTAATTCAATCTTCACAATTCTGCGATCCTCGGGAACACGGAATCGGTTGACGTATTTTTTGTCCACCAGCTTATTGATCGCGGTCGTCAGTGTGCTCACACTGATTTTCAGACTCGTTGCGACCTGTGTCATGGTCTTGGCCTTTCCTGCTCCGATGGCAGTCAAAGTATGCACCTCTGTGATGGAAAGATTGTGCCTTGAGGAACTCTTGATGGCATCCTCTTCCATTTTTAACACGCTGTTAAACAGGCTTACCAGTATATCATTCAATTTCTTTGTTATTTCCATGCCCGTTCTCCTATGCTCCGATGGCGAACATAATCTCGCATTGACAAGCGATTTTATCTCCCAAATATGCGATGGCTTTTCCGTATCCGGCCTTGCTCCTGAGGCGGTCCATTACCACTTCAAGACGAAGCGTATCTCCCGGAACGACCTTTTGGCGGAATTTTGCTTCTTTTATGCCTCCAAAGTATGCAATCTTTCCGCGATGCTCCTCCATGGACAGTATGGCTACCGCTCCGGCCTGCGCCAACGCCTCCACAATCAATACGCCGGGCATTACCTTCTCCTGGGGGAAATGTCCCTGGAAATAGTATTCGTCGGCATTGACATACTTCATGGCAACAACACGTTTTCCTTCTTCCATTTCGATGATTTCATCAATCAGAAGGAAGGGATCTCTGTGGGGGATGATTTCCTTAATTTGCTCTCTATCTAATTTCACTTTTCAAACCTCTTTAATAACAGACAGCCATTATGACCACCAAAGCCCAATGAATTGGACAGCGTATAGTTCAGCTCCTGCTTTCTTGCAACATTCGGAACATAATCCAAATCCAGCTCCTCATCGGGAACCTCCAGGTTGATGGTTGGCGGAATGATTCCATCCAACATTGCCTCAACACAAACGATGGCTTCCACCACGCCAGCTGCGCCAAGCAGGTGGCCCGTCATGCTCTTTGTAGAGCTCACCGGGATTTTATATGCAGCATCTCCGAAAACCTTCTTGATGGCTCTCGTTTCAAATAAGTCGTTATACGGTGTCCCAGTTCCATGTGCATTGATGTAGGAAACTTCTTCGGGACGGATGCCCGCCTCCGCAATTGCAATCTCCATTGCCTTGGAAGCCCCCGTTCCTTCCGGAGACGGCATCGTGATATGATGCGCATCACAGGTTGATCCGTAGCCTACGACCTCGGCATAAATCTTTGCACCTCTGGCTACAGCGTGCTCGTATTCTTCCAAAATTACAATACCAGCACCTTCTCCCATGACAAAGCCGTCTCTTTCCTTATCAAAAGGAGTAGAGCAGCGATTTGGGTCTTCTCTTGTAGACAATGCTGTCATGTTGGCAAAACCGGAAAAGCAAACCGGTGCAAAAGGCGCTTCCGATGCTCCTGCTATAGCCGCATCGGTGTAGCCGTGTTTAATGAAACGGAAAGACTCTCCGATCGCGTGTGTCCCTGTTGCGCAAGCCGTAACGATTCCCAGACAGCTCCCGTTCGCCTTGCAGGCGATTGCGATATTTCCTGCCAGGATATTACCGATGACCGAAGTAACTAGAAAAGGAGAAACCCTTGAGATTCCCTTCTCCATTGCCTTTTGAACTTCGCTTTCCAGCGTCATAATTCCGCCGATTCCCGAACCGACCATTACGCTCAGCCTTTCCGCATCAATATTCTCTCCGCTGACCAGGCCGCTATCCTCCATCGCTTCCAGTGCGGCAGTAACGCCATACTGGGAATACAAGTCGGTTCTTCGCGCTTCCTTTTTGTCATAAAAAACAAAGTCCCTGACTTCTCCGCCGTTTTTCGCCTTCTGTACATCGGCATCAAAATGGGTGATACGGGCAATCCCATTTTTCCCTGCTTTGATCCCTTCCCAAAAGTCTTTTACATTATTTCCAAGAGGAGTCACTGCTCCCATTCCTGTAATTACTACTCTTCTCTCCATACTATTCCTCTCTCCTTGCTATATGGCCATTCCGCCATCAACTCCAAGAACCTGACCTGTAATATATGCAGCCTGATCGGAGGCCAAAAATGCAACTGCATTTGCCACATCGGAGGCTTTGCCCGCTCTTCCTAGGCTGATCGCTTCCGTCATTGCTTTTTTCTGTTCTTCCGTCAGGATTTCCGTCATATCCGTTTCAATCAAGCCGGGTGCAATTGCGTTCACCGTGATGCCTCTTTTTCCGAGCTCCTTGGCAGCAGATAGCGTCATCCCGATGATTCCTGCCTTGGATGCACTATAGTTCACTTGTCCCGCATTGCCGCGGACACCCACGACGGATGAGATATTAATGATTCTTCCACCCTTCTGCTTGATCATAATCGGTGCAATGGCATTCAGAAAATAAAAACTACCGTTTAGATTTGCCTTTATCACCTCATCAAAATCGGAAGGGGTCATCCTCATCAATAACTTATCTTTTGTGATTCCTGCATTGTTTACAAGGATATCGATCTTGCCAAACAAATCCTTTGCAAGTTTCGCTGCTGCATTCGCGTGATCCGGGTCGGAAACATCTCCCTTGATTACTTCAACCCTTGTTCCGTATTGCGAGAGCTCTTCCGCAGTCTTTTTTGCTGCATCCTCGTTGCTGCGATAGCAAAGCAGTACGTCGGCGCCTTGTTTGCAGAACTCCTCAGCGATCGCCCTGCCGATGCCTCTTACTCCGCCGGTGATCACCGCACTTTTTCCTTTCAGCATTTTTACACCTCTTTCCGGTATCCAATCACTATTTTAAATAGATTTTGTATTTGATTCATTACTCAGCTGCCGCTGTATCTTCGCCGGCAAGCAAGCTCTTGATCGTATTTATCGCTTCCATTAAGGTTTCCTGATCTTCTACACGCATCGTGACCAGCTCATGATCAATTTTCTTTGTCAACCCGGACAAGGTATTTCCGGGTCCAATTTCAACAAAGGCTCTGATGCCGTCCGCCACCATGTTTTCCATTGTCTCTTGCCAGTATACCGGGCTCTTTGTCTGTTTCGCCATGAGATCCGCAATCCATAGTCCTGCATCTCCCGTCATTCCCTCGGTGATATCTTTTCCCGTAACATTGGAATACAGCTTTGTGGTGGGCTTTTTCAGCTCGGATGCCCGCAGCAGCTCCTGCAGCTTTGGAACAGCCGATTCCATCATGGGACTGTGGAATGCAGTGCCGACACTCAAAGGAACCGCTTTGATATGCCCAAACTCCTTAGACTTTAATCGGAATCGTTCCAGGGCCTCTTTATCCCCTGCAACAACGGTCTGAACGGGAGAATTGTAATTGACCCCTTCCAGAATACCGTCTTCTCTTGACGCTTCCACACATTCTAGAATGTGTGCCCTTTCACCGAAGGCGGCAATCATGCCCCCTATGCTTTCTCCGTCTGCATTCTTGCCCGCTTCGTTCATCCAGGTGCCTCTCTGCTTTACGATTTGCAAGCCTGTTTCGAAACTCTGGATTACACCGCCCGCTGTAAGCGCCGCATATTCTCCCAGACTGAATCCGGCCATGCCCCGCATTTCCAGCTTGTTCAACATTTCCTCATCCAGCTTGGAAAGCTCCTCTAAGAAGGCTTCGTAAGCCGCCATGGAAACGGTGTAGACACAAGGCTGGGTGATGTTGGTCTGTCTCAAAATTTCTTTTGTGCCCTCAAAGCACCATTCCTGTATTTCTTGACCGGCCGAATCAAAGATTCGTTTCGCTTCTATTGAATTGTCGTACAGACTTTTACCCATTCCCGTGTATTGTGCCCCTTGACCCGCAAACAATAGCCCTATTTTCATAAATTGCCTTTGCCTCCTCAAACATTTCTTCTATCATTTCTTTTGCTGTCTGTTCTTTGCAAACCATCCCGGCGATCTGTCCCGACATAACAGATCCGTTCACCACATCGCCGTCCTTTACGGCAGCTCTCAAGGCCCCTGTGCCTATTTTTTCAATCTCGGAAAGATCTGCATTCCGCTTTTCCATGGCAATAATTTCCCTTGCCAGTTTATTTTTAAGTACTCTCACAGGATGTCCCGTGCTTCGTCCGGTTGCTACCGTATCGGTGTCTTTTGCCTTTAGGATCATATCTTTATAATTCTGTGAGATCGTGCATTCCTTTGCTACCAGGAAGCGGGTGCCAACCTGGACACCTCTTGCACCAAGCATGTACGCTGCGGCGATTCCGCGGCCGTCTGCGATGCCTCCCGCAGCGATGACCGGAATCTTCACGGCATCCACAACCTGCGGCACCAAGGCCATGGTTGTGGCATCGCCGATATGGCCGCCCCCCTCTTGTCCTTCTGCAATGACTGCATCGGCACCAACACGTTCCACTCTGACCGCCAGGGCAACCGACGCGACAACTGGAATTACCTT
>Ga0366800_1020_pt1 | contig 27298 bp, 17 predicted proteins | sample BONcelN113001E14_FD_207034 | JGI IMG/M metagenome (GOLD analysis project Ga0366800, IMG submission 207034) | Enriched cells from coal bed in the Powder River Basin, Montana, United States - BONCAT cells N11 rep3 HSBNCT.N11.300.1.E14 ...
AACAACGGACCCAGCATGCGCGCCAGCGCCGCCATGAATCCGGCATTCTCGCCGATTTTCATGATTCCGAGCCACAGCGTCATCACGCCTGTCAGCCCAAGCGAAATTTCAAACGCTGCTTTCGAGCTATCGAACATTGCCCTGATGATCGCGGCAAAAATATCGCCGTGGCCAAAAAACAGCGCCTGCACGCAAGCGGTAAAAAAGGCAATGACAAAAAAGCCGATCCAGATGAAATTAAGCATGAATCACTAAACCTTCATCGGCAAAATAACCATTTGCAGCCCCTCGAAATGCAGTCGCCTTTGAATGGCAAGAGCAGCCTGGTTATGCAATAGGCGCGAGAACCAGTTATCTTTTTCAAAAATCAGCTTGCTGGTAAAGAAAATCGCGTTCGGGAATTGCACATGGATTTGCTCGCACAATTTGGTTACTTCATTGACCACATCGGTGCCGAAACCGAGGAACGACGACGATGCCATGCCGTGGCTATGGCAAAAATCCACGAAATACTGCAGCGTTGCATCCGCCTCGCTGCGCATCACTTCCAGCGCGCCATCGCCGCCGTAAGCATGGGAATCCACTGTGCGCGCATTAACGAATATGAAATTTTTGAAATGCCCGGGAAACATCCGCTGCACCCATAACAATGCATGCAAGCCGCCGCCGCGAGAGCTGCCAACGATAAAAACCGCAGTCTGGTCTTCCAGCTTTGGAATCACGGAGCCGACATGCTTGCCAAACGGTTGATGCGCAAACACCTGATCCACCGACCGAATGGCATTCTTGGTCTCCTGATAATGATTGCGGATATAAATGCACAGCGCTGCCATGGAGGCAATGATGACAATCGTGGCCCAACCGCCGTCCGACATTTTCTCGATCAGAAGCACTACCAGAATGGCAAAACAGATCAAGAAGCCCAGCAGCGAAAGCCCCATGCGCCGCTTCCATCGACCGCGCCGCTTGCGGCTCTGCCACCAATACAGGCACAGCCCGAACAACGAAATGGCAAAGGTAAGAAAAACCGAGATCGAATACAGCACGATGAGCAAGGTCACGCTACCGCCGGTCCAGAACAGAATCGCCAGTGCGGCGATCCCCATGACCAGGATGCCGTTTTGCGTCACCAGCCGCGTCGACAGATAGCGGAATTTATGCGGCACCCAGGAATCGGCTGCCATATTCGCAAGCACTGCAGGGCCGCCGAGAAAGCCGGTATTGGCAGCCACAAACAACAGGCCCGCTTCGAATATCAAGACAATCAGAAGCACGATTTGATTGGCCCATTCGCTGCCGAAACCAATGCTGGCGATAATCGCCTTGAAAGTGGATGCATTGAGCGTCTGCCCCTCAACCGGCACTGCCTCCCACAGCAAATACAGCAAAATGATGCCGCCAGCCGTAAATGCCAACGACAAAGCCATGTAGAACATCGTCATCTTGCCGGTACGTACGCGCGGCTCGGCCAATATGTTGACGTTATTCGATACCGCTTCCAGCCCTGTGTAAGTACCGCCGCCCTGCGAATACGCCAACATCAGCATCGCCGCAACCCCTGTCCAGCCTATGCTTTTGGCCAGATCGGCAGTTTCGACAAAAGTATTCGGCATCAGATCCGGTAATTGCGATGCATGCGCCAAGATGCCGTAAACGATTAAAGCAAAATGGGTGACCACAAAACCCAGAAAAATCGGCAACAGGATTTTAATCGCCTCTTTCAGGCCACGCAGATTCAGAATAATCAATATGCCGGTACAAACCACTTCAGCCCACAACTTGTAAGGTTGAAAACCCAGCGGCAGCAGCGATGCCAAAGCTTCGACTCCGGCGGCAATCGAAATCGCCACTGTCAGCACATAATCCAGAATCAACGCACAACCGGAAATCAAACCCATATAAGGTCCGACCAGTTTGGTAGCGACGCGGTAACCGCCGCCACCGGTAGGGAACAATTCAATCACCTGGTTGTAAGCCAGAGCAATCACGAATACCGTAACCGCAGTAGCGATTGCCATGTACAAACCAAGATGCGTGTGGCTGCCCAACGCGCGAAAGGTCTCCTCTGGGCCATAAGCCGATGACGACAAGCCATCGGCTCCCAGCCCAACCCATGCTAGGAAGGCGACCAAGGCCAGCGAGTGCCGCGTTTCGCTTTTCATGGGATCGAGCGCTTTTCCCAATACTATTTCGCGAATTTTTATGGATTTCATTGTGGTCGGACGCGCCTAAGAGAGTTCTGCAAGCCAAGGCCGCGATAATACGCCTTTGAATTCACGTATGCCAACGCTAGCCGCATGAAATTGTTGCATATAAGGCGTCCATCGTACATAATTGCGGGATGCGTTGCCGGGATGGCGGAATAGGTAGACGCACGGGACTCAAAATCCCGCGGTGGAGACACCGTGCCGGTTCGATTCCGGCTCCCGGCACCAATAGAATCAATGACTTAGCCCAGCCTATCCGGTTGGGCTTTTTTATTTCGGTCTACCTCAGCAATCCATGTAACCGCTGTGTAACCCGATTTCGTCAACGTATTGCTACTTAAATCAATTTAAAAACTGACCTTCATAAAGGTTAGTTCGAACGTAGTGCTCTAGTTGAACCCATCACATGCGTATTCGCATTTCCCCAGCCACTGATCTGCATTGCAAAACAGCCGCACATTCGCGCACCAAAAAAATCAAACTGTTATACGGCGCGGGAAAACCTGATAATTTTCCAAGTTTGTAGCTATGATCACAGACGGCTGCACCGACGCAGCTGGTGCCAGTGTCCCGCTGCGTGCCAACGCATCAGGATCACCAATGAAACCGACCAACATTCGGATCGCCCTGCTGATCGATTGCGACAACGTCAGCTGCAACGCAATCGAAGGCGTGCTGGCCGAACTGGCCAAGCACGGGACAGTCAATGTGCGCCACGCACACGGCGACTGGAAAAGCAATTACCTAGGCGGCTGGATTGAAAAGCTGCATCCGAACGCAGTTCGACCCATACAGCAGTTCGCCTATACAACTGGGAAGAATGCGACCGACTCAGCGATGATCATCGATGCGATGGATCTGCTGTACGGCAAGAACATCGATGCATTTGCGCTCATGACGAGTGACAGCGATTTCACGCCGCTAGTGATGCGCATCCTCGAAAGCGGCATGCCGGTCTACGGCTTCGGCGAGAAAAAAACACCGGCAGCATTCGTGCATGCTTGCTCACAGTTCATCTATATCGAAAACCTGGTCGCCCAACCCGAAGCCAAGCGCGACGAGCCAGCATCGGCTGCTCAGCTTGCACTAATCCAGGGCGCGGGGCTGATCCAGTTGCTGCGCACCGCAGTGGATCAGACTTCCGACGACGACGGCTGGTCGCACTTGAGCAAGGTCGGCAAATACATCTCAAACACCAGTTCGTTTTCGCCGATCAATTATGGCTTCCACAAGCTCAGCGAGATGCTGCGCGCAAGCGAGTTATTCGACATCGAAATGCGCAGCGACAACACTGCGATGTACGTCAAACTGCGCGCTACGGCCGGGCCGACCGCGCTGCGCTCGGTTCCTGCCAAGCCACAGATGCGTTAGGCGCCACACAGTTGTCAAACAGCGTGCAAAACTTTCCAGATTAGGGGTGGAAACAGCGTCCAATAGTTTCCACCCCAGTATGTAACCATCCGGCGTTTGAGCCGGAGGTATCTGGAGTGTTTTATATGGACATCATTTACGAAATTCGCAGGCGCCATTCGGTACAAAAACAAACGGTCACGGCAATCGCCCGCGACATGGGCATCTCCCGGCCGACAGTACGCAAGTATCTCAATACAGTGGAAGAACCGAAGTATGAGCGGGTGCAACCAGCTGCTCCGAAGCTGGGCCAATTCGAAGAGCATCTGACGAAGTGGCTGGAAGAAGAAGCCAAACTGTCACGGCCCCGCCGCCGCACCGCCCATCGGCTATTTGAGGGCTTGCAGGAAATCGGCTACAGCGGCGCCTATGACAGCGTGCAGCGTTTCGTTAAACGCTGGAAATCCGCCAAACATGGCCCGAAGCTGACAGACGCCTTCGTGCCGCTTCACTTTCAGCCCGGTGACGCCTGCCAGTTTGACTGGAGCCACGAACAGGTCGAGCTGGGCGGCGTATTGCAGCATATCAAGGTGGCGCATTTCCGCCTGGCCTATAGCCGTCAGATGTTTGTGGTGGCCTATCCGAGAGAAATGCAGGAAATGGTGCTCGACGCCCATAACCGCGCCTTTGCTTTCTTTGGCGGCGTGCCCGCCCGCCTGATCTACGATAATCTCAAGGCCGTAGTCGATGCCGTCTACACCGGCAAGGAACGTCAATTCAACCGACGCTTCTTGACGCTTGCCAATCATTACCTGTTCGAGCCGGTCGCCTGCACGCCAGCCTCCGGCTGGGAGAAGGGGCAAGTGGAGAATCAGGTGGGCAATGTGCGGGAATGGCTGTTTACGCCACTGGCACGCTTTGCATCATTTACCGATCTCAATGACTGGCTGGCCACCCGCTGCAAAGAACTGGCACAGCGCAGCCATCCGACGCAGAGCCAGCGCACCATCGCAGCCTGCTTTGCCGACGAACAGCCGCACCTGCGTCCCATCACTGCCTGCTTTGACGGTTATGTAGAGCAAATGATGCGGGTGTCGTCCACCTGCCTGGTCAGAGTGGATCGTAATCGCTACAGCGTTCCAGCCAGTGTTGCCGGCCAGGCCGTTTCTGTTCGCACCACAGCCGACCAGGTGCGCATTGTGGCCCATGGCGAAATCATTGCTGCGCATCCCAGAGTGTTTGGCCGTGACCAATTGATCTGCGATCCGTGGCATTACCTGCCGGTGCTTACGATGAAGCCAGGTGCGCTACGCAACGGTGCACCCTTCGTTGCATGGGACTTGCCCAGGCCCATTCAGATCGTGCGTGACCGCATTCTGAAACAACCCAAGGGGGACCGCGCCTTTGTCGAGTTGCTGATGCTGGCGGGGGAAGCTGGCCTGGATGCGCTCACGGTGGCCTGTGAGCTGACACTGGAATGTGGCGTTGTCAGCGCCCCCGTCGTGATGAATGAATTACGCAGGCTGATCGCCCCCCATTTGCCTGCTGCGGCGATTAACGTGCCGGACGGGATTGCCTTGACGATTGAGCCCATCGCCGATTGCCATCGTTATGACTATTTGCTGGGATCTGCCAATGTCCATTGATCACGCGACGAGTTTAAAGGCGCTGCAGCTCTATGGTATGGCCACGGCATGGAGTGAACTGCAAGCAGAAAAGCCAAAGCAGACGCATCGTCCGGAAAGCTGGATGGAACGTCTGATTGCGGCAGAACAAACGGATCGCCAACTCAAGAGCCTGCGCTATCAGCTCAAGGCTGCTCGCTTTCCGATTCACCGTGATTTGCTTGGCATTGACTGGACTGAAACACCGCTGTCGCAAGCGGTGGTTGAGCAATTGGCGAGTGCTGCCTTTATGGAAACAGCGCATAACCTGATTCTGGTCGGCGGTACTGGGACGGGAAAATCTCATCTGGCCACCGCTATCGGGGTGGCGGCCATCCATCAAGGAAAACGCGTACGTTTCTTCAATGCGGTCGATTTGGTCAATCAGCTGGAGCGGGAGAAGAGTCTGGGCAAAATCGGCAATCTGGCCAAGCAGCTTTGCCTTGTGGATGCGGTGATTTTAGATGAGCTGGGTTATTTGCCGTTTCCGGCATCGGGCGGTGCGCTGCTGTTTCATCTGATCAGCCAACTTTATGAGAAGACTTCTCTGATCATTACAACCAATCTATCGTTCGGCGAGTGGGTGCAGGTATTTGGTGATGCAAAGATGACGACCGCTTTACTGGACCGGGTTACCCATCATTGCGACATCCTGGAGACTGGCAATGATTCCTACCGCTTCAAACAGCGCAAAAACCGCCCTCAGCAAACAGAAAAAGTGGAAATTATTGGACGCTGACTAGTGGAAAGTATTGGGCGCTGATTGACAAGTACTAGTTCGAAACAGATCGAAACTCAAAAAAATATTGAACTACGACCAGGGCATGGATCTTTTTGACATTGCCCGCCTTGCGCTAATCCATGAAGATCGGTTGCTCGAACATCACAAAGGTATATGGATCGAAGACGTAGGACGCGACACTAGGGCCGCATATACGCAGTTGGACAAAGCACTCCACTCTGAGGTTTACCCTAGCACTGAGCGAGATGCGCCGCTCGAGCACATCCACACGTCAATGGCCTCCTCCATAGTTAAGATGGTGAAAGCCGGGCTGCAGGATCGTGTTATCGGCTTTCAGCTTGTGCGGGACCATTTGCGTCAGGCGTCAAGTCCAACCTTCTTTAATGCGCATACCGCGCATGTTTCTGCGAATCTGCTCTTTGAGCTATCCCAACAAAACGGCAAAGCGGCGCATGACTCTGTCGCGATGGCATCGGTCGGAGATGCTCTCCAAGAAATTGAACGTGCATTTCAACTTATAGGTGCTCCTGGGCGGAACTACTTTCGACACGAAAAGAGCATTGCGATGCTTACCGATCTGCAAAACCGGATTATTCGAAGCATTCCCGACATTGATGTACTCAAACGTCTTGCACAACAGATTTTCCAAGACACTGGTAACCAGGTCGGTTTTGAAGTCGTAGGCAGACGTTTACTCGTTGAGGCTTCAGAAGGTAACAAAGGCCACGGCTATAACAGCGTGAATGAGTTCCTGACGCAGTGCATCACAGAACTAGATTCCCGAGGGGTCCAAGCGTCGGTCGAGCTCATTGTAATACGAACCGATCTAATTATACGTTGGCGGATACAACGGTTTCTTGAGGTGGATTGGGATAAATTCACAACAGACATTAAGTCTGTAATTGAGAATCCACGTTATCGAGACGACGCCATAAAGAGGTTTTACTATGCGGTCGCTCTTTTTCATTCAAACCATATAACGGAGGCTAACGCGGTGTTTGCCGGGCTTCGTCGACTGCAGTTGTCAGCATCACCTCGTGAGGTAAGATGCTATTACCTCGGAAAATTCGGCAGTGCCCAGCGAATGCAGGGCACGCTTGAGCGCAAGCACAACTATGCATACATGATGATACCTGAATTGCAACTTTCGGTGCCGATGAACTCGCCCGCGAGGGGATTAGGGGCCGGGGCTTTGATTCACGCGTATATCGCGTTCGCATTAAACGGTCCGACGGCGGTGATGGATAAGCCGGGTGAGGGAGACGTCGGACTCCCTTGAATCCGGCGGGCGGCAATGGATTAAGCGCCATAGAAGGCAGCTTCATGTATAAGATAGACGTTTTACGTAAGCGTTTTTTGTCCAAATTTAGAAAAACCCGTGGAATATTCAACCGTGTTGCAATGGTTAGGCAAAAATAAAGAATGGCTATTTTCTGGTACAGGATTGGTCATTTTTTCAATGATCCCGTGGATGTATAGGCTAATAAGGAGTGCTAGCCAAGAACGTAAGCAACTAAAGTTGAATCAGCGCAAGGAATCTTCAGAGATATCAGCGAGGTTGAAGAAAGTTCTTGTTTTGATTAATGCCAAGCGTGATTGCGAAAAACTAACGATCTCAAAAATTGCGCATATGATGGGCTCCTCAAGCGTAGGCAATATCGAACGAGTTTTCGAAGGAATCGAAGAGCCGTCACTAATGTTTCTGAAGGCTTTCTCCGAACACTTTGGCGTGCAAGAGACTTGGTTATTACACGGTGAAGATCAACCGTTCTATCAACCTGAACCATTTGAGTTATTGGCTTTTAATTATTTATCTTACATAAATAATTCTGAGCCGGAAGAGGTGTATTTCGTTAGATCAAACTCGGAACGTGGCGAGTGCCAAATAGTCTTGAAATTAGATGAGTGGCGATACCATGTATTAAACAGCGTGTGGCATGTAAGCTCTCACGTGGGGGGTATGGGTACTAGCCAGCTCGTTAGCCTGTTTACATTAATCAAAACTTTACGTGATGAAGTACGAAAACAGACATGTATGGGTCAAGTTTTGAGCGAAAAAGACTTCGAAAAGCTTATGAGCGGAGAAGTATTCCCGGGCTCCGTTTTATCTAAGCCTGCTAAAAACCATGATTGGTGGGTCGCATTCCCTGATCTGAATCATGACTTCCCGTCATCTCCGAATTATGCAACTTGGTATGGGCAGTCATTTCTGGATGCTCAAGAAATAGTGCGGAATACAATCAAAGCTAATAGTGTTATGACATAATCTGCGTTTTCGGTGTTTGACGATAAAGGTGCAATTTATCCTTCCATTCGTTACGTAATTGGTACGGCAATATTTGTCTATTACTTCATACAGATATAGTCGGCTTGCGTTCACACTAGGGAACATGCATTTTTAACAAAATGAATCGACATCCGAAATTCATTATTTTTCATTAACTGTGACACTAAATTCGCAATTTTTCAACTACCATGACATTTTCTCTAAAGAGCGTGTCAAAGTAAGTGAAAAAAACCTTATAAATCATTGACGCTGTTTTCATTAATGGAGACATCCGACAAATTTAGTCGGTTGTCACGGAAAGTGAAATCTGTGTCAAGTTAGTGAAAAAGTAGTGTCACAGATAATGAAATAATCATAAAAAAAGCCAACCGGACCGGTTGGCTTTTTTACTTGGGTCTATTACAGCGCTTGTCTTCAATTGTTGCCTGAAAATATGAATTGGGATTCTTCAGGGCAATTGCACCGTAATGTATCAACACATTAAGTTGCTCTCCCTATAGTTTTCCTGCCCCGCGACGGTCGCTCGCTTACCTCATTCCTCAGCAATTTCACAACAAGCTCTTGCAGTTCAGGTTTCCCCATGTGGTCATGGCAACCTTTCGATTACCCATATCTTTCTGAAGCGAGATTAAAACCAAGCTGCATATCTGCCAACCGGCGCATACCTCTCCACATGACTGTGTTTCCAGGCGCTGAATCGTTGGAGCGTGCGAGATAACCGCCGAGTTGCGCAATTTTTTCAAGATAGCGTGAAAGTGGAAGCGCCTGGCGGGATCTCCTACTGTCTTTTACCAATCGGTTGAGGAGGTCAATTTCCGTATGAGTCAATGCCAGCTCTGGTTTGGCATCCGGGCATGCTCGGTTGAGCATGGTCAGCCAGAAGATACGCCAGCTGATGATGCAGAAGACGGAGATCAGGTTGGCGAGCCTGTCCGCGGTGCGCAGTCGTGACTCCTCCGCCTTGCACCCGGATTTTAGAATTTTGTGGAAGGTCTCGATTTTCCAGCGCATGGCATACCAATCGAGTTTTTCGATTGCCTCGCGCCGGGATGCGACGGACAAGTCGGTGATGAGCGTCCACTCGATGGGCTTGCGATTCGCTGGCGCAGCTCGTTCACGCGCGTGTATGACTGTCAAGGAAAGGGCGGGATAGCGGCTCTGCTTTCCAATGGGTGGCAGCACTTTGATACGGCGATAGCGAATCTCCAGAACGACATCGACGACGTTCCCTTTTTGATCTGAAGTCTGGACACGGTGCAGTCCTTTCAACCGCACCTCGTCCATCTCGTCGGCGACGGTGTGGCCGCCATCGCCGGCCAAACGATCGACGCAGGTGCGGACAAGGAAGTGCGTGCCAACGTCTTGCGCTGTACAGAACAGCTCGTAGATGTCGCTCTCACGGTCACCAATGTGGTGGACGCAACGCTGCGGGTCCCCGAAAAGCGCCGTCGACTGCCTCAAGTTTCCCAGCCAGCGATAGCTTTCCTTTTCCCCGATCGGCACACGTGTAGGATTGGTCTTTTTCTTGAGTGCGTTGCAGCCCTTGAATTTGCTGCGCGTCCAAAATTTGATCGCCGCCAAACCAAGCGGCACGCCCTCTGTGGTTACGGCCAAGCTCGAATGCATAAGAATACCGCATTGGGTGAGCGGTTTGTTGCGCCCATCGATTTTGCGAGTGCCGCTCTTTCCGGTGAATCCGATGCGTTCTGGTTGCTCCCGCTGATATGAAAAAGTAGTCGTATCTTGAAGAATGAGTATCGGCCCGTCCGAACTGGCGAAGCGTTCGCTGGTCGCCTGAAAATGCCCGCCCAAGATGTCCTGCTCGCTGACGTGATCGTTGGCAAAAAAACGGTAGGCTGCTTTCGTACTCGCCCAGTCCTGACAGGCAAACGGAATGCTCTGTCCCATGTTCGTCCAGAACTGCTTGAGCAACAGCCGGAAGCGCTTCTTGAGCCGCTAGTCTCGGAAATTGCAGGCGGCATTTTCTTTGTCCATCCAGGTCTGCTCGTCTTCCGGGGACGCCGGACGACGAGGTAGAGAATCGCCTTGCGTTCCCCTTGTCGTCATCTGATTGCGATCAAATTCCTCATGCGGAAAAGTTAACAGAACTGCCGAAGGTATACAAGCAATTTGTGGGTAATCGAAAGCATGGCAACAGCGTCTCGTTGAGTTCTATTTCTTGATAAATAAGGGCCTCAATACCGGCCGAAAAGCAATCGCGGCGTTGCGGTTCGACGGCCAGATCAGCGTGTTCGATGCGCGGCACGGCCAGGGGCCGTGCTATGCATGCCTGTTTCCCGCGCAGTCCGGGTATGCGGAAGTGCGGTGTGCGGCGCTGGGGGTGTTTGCGCCGCTGGTGGGGATCATCGGCGCGATGCAGGCGGCCGAAGCGCTGAAGCTGCTCGCCGGCATCGGTGCGGCGCTGTCGGGGCGGCTGCTGCTGCTGGACGCGCGGACGATGGCGTGGAGCAGCATTGCGCTGGCGCGCGACCCGCAGTGCCGGGTCTGCGGCGGCTGAGCGGGCTTGCCGGGCTGCGCGCGCGGCAGCCGTGCCCGGTGTTTTTGGCAAAAAAAAACCCCGGTACGCAAGTACCGGGGTTTTTCGGAATAACAGCCTGACGATGACCTACTTTCACACGTGTTGACGCACTATCATCGGCGCAAAGTCGTTTCACGGTCCTGTTCGGGATGGGAAGGGGTGGTACCAACTTGCTATGGTCATCAGGCATAACTTGTAACATCGCTTGCTCCGCCGCATTCCGCATCACTACGGTCCGGTAAGGCAGCAAACAACGCAATCTGGAAGAAGTAAAGAATTTGTATTTTTTGGGTTGTGACTGCCATATCAGGCAAACACAGGTGTACTCATCGAGCTATACCCTGCTAAGGTTATAGGGACAAGCCTTACGGGCAATTAGTACTGGTTAGCTTAATGCATTACTGCACTTCCACACCCAGCCTATCAACGTCCTGGTCTCGAACGACCCTTCAAGGAGCTCAGGGCTCCAGGGAAATCTCATCTCAAGGCGAGTTTCCCGCTTAGATGCTTTCAGCGGTTATCTCTTCCGAACTTAGCTACCCGGCAATGCCACTGGCGTGACAACCGGTACACCAGAGGTTCGTCCACTCCGGTCCTCTCGTACTAGGAGCAGCCCCCTTCAAATTTCCAACGCCCACGGCAGATAGGGACCAAACTGTCTCACGACGTTTTAAACCCAGCTCACGTACCACTTTAAATGGCGAACAGCCATACCCTTGGGACCGGCTACAGCCCCAGGATGTGATGAGCCGACATCGAGGTGCCAAACTCCCCCGTCGATATGAACTCTTGGGAGGAATCAGCCTGTTATCCCCAGAGTACCTTTTATCCGTTGAGCGATGGCCCTTCCATACAGAACCACCGGATCACTATGTCCTACTTTCGTACCTGCTCGACTTGTCAGTCTCGCAGTTAAGCACGCTTATGCCATTGCACTATTAGCACGATGTCCGACCGTACCTAGCGTACCTTCGAACTCCTCCGTTACACTTTGGGAGGAGACCGCCCCAGTCAAACTGCCTACCATGCACTGTCCCCGATCCGGATAACGGACCAAGGTTAGAATCTCAAACAAACCAGGGTGGTATTTCAAGGTTGGCTCCACGCAGACTGGCGTCCACGCTTCAAAGCCTCCCACCTATCCTACACAGATTGGTTCAAAATTCAATGCAAAGCTACAGTAAAGGTTCATGGGGTCTTTCCGTCTAGCCGCGGGTAGATTGCATCATCACAAACATTTCAACTTCGCTGAGTCTCGGGAGGAGACAGTGTGGCCATCGTTACTCCATTCGTGCAGGTCGGAACTTACCCGACAAGGAATTTCGCTACCTTAGGACCGTTATAGTTACGGCCGCCGTTTACTGGGACTTCAATCAAGAGCTTGCACCCCATCATTTAATCTTCCAGCACCGGGCAGGAGTCACACCATATACGTCCACTTTCGTGTTTGCATAGTGCTGTGTTTTTATTAAACAGTCGCAGCCACCAGTTTATTGCAACCCTTTCATCCTTCCCCCGCAGGGGGGGTCAAACTACCAGGGCGTACCTTATCCCGAAGTTACGGTACCAATTTGCCGAGTTCCTTCTCCCGAGTTCTCTCAAGCGCCTTAGAATACTCATCTCGCCCACCTGTGTCGGTTTGCGGTACGGTCTTGTATGACTGAAGCTTAGAGGCTTTTCTTGGAACCACTTCCAATTGCTTCGCGAACAAGTTCGCTCGTCTCAACCCCTTGAATTACGCTGCCGGATTTGCCTAACAGCCTTCTACAAGTCAAGAACCGGCACTTCCAACCGCCGGACAACCTTCTGTGATCCGTCCCCCCATCGCATCATACAATGGTGCAGGAATATTAACCTGCTTCCCATCAGCTACGCATCTCTGCCTCGCCTTAGGGGCCGACTCACCCTGCTCCGATGAACGTTGAACAGGAAACCTTGGGCTTACGGCGTGGAGGCTTTTCACCCCCATTATCGCTACTCATGTCAGCATTCGCACTTCTGATACCTCCAGCATCCTTTACAAGACACCTTCGCAGGCTTACAGAACGCTCTCCTACCATATCCTTACGGATATCCGCAGCTTCGGTGACTGGCTTAGCCCCGTTACATCTTCCGCGCAGGACGACTCGATCAGTGAGCTATTACGCTTTCTTTAAAGGATGGCTGCTTCTAAGCCAACCTCCTGACTGTTTTAGCCTTCCCACTTCGTTTTCCACTTAGCCAATCTTTGGGACCTTAGCTGGCGGTCTGGGTTGTTTCCCTCTTGACGCCGGACGTTAGCACCCGACGTCTGTCTCCCAAGCTCGCACTCATCGGTATTCGGAGTTTGCAATGGTTTGGTAAGTCGCGATGACCCCCTAGCCATAACAGTGCTCTACCCCCGATGGTGATACTTGAGGCACTACCTAAATAGTTTTCGGAGAGAACCAGCTATTTCCAAGTTTGTTTAGCCTTTCACCCCTACCCACAGCTCATCCCCTAATTTTTCAACATTAGTGGGTTCGGACCTCCAGTGCGTGTTACCGCACCTTCATCCTGGCCATGAGTAGATCACTTGGTTTCGGGTCTACACCCAGCGACTGAACGCCCTATTCGGACTCGATTTCTCTACGGCTTCCCTATGCGGTTAACCTTGCCACTGAATGTAAGTCGCTGACCCATTATACAAAAGGTACGCAGTCACGGAACAAGTCCGCTCCTACTGTTTGTATGCACACGGTTTCAGGATCTATTTCACTCCCCTTCCGGGGTTCTTTTCGCCTTTCCCTCACGGTACTGGTTCACTATCGGTCGATATCGAGTATTTAGCCTTGGAGGATGGTCCCCCCATGTTCAGACAGGATTTCTCGTGTCCCGCCCTACTTGTCGCAAGCTTAGTACCACAGTAGTCATTTCGTGTACGGGGCTATCACCCTCTACGGCTGCCATTTCCAGAGCATTCCACTATGTCTACTGCTATTGCTTGCAGGCTCTTCCCATTTCGCTCGCCGCTACTTTGGGAATCTCGGTTGATTTCTTTTCCTGTAGCTACTTAGATGTTTCAGTTCGCCACGTTCGCTTTGCATGCCTATGTATTCAGCATGCAATGACCTTACGGCCGGGTTTCCCCATTCGGAAATCTGCGGATCAAAGCGTGTTTGCTCGCTCCCCGCAGCTTATCGCAAGCTACTACGTCCTTCATCGCCTGATATCGCCAAGGCATCCACCATGTGCACTTATTCACTTGTCCCTATAACGTTAGCTTCTTATCCCACATAACTTTCATGCAGAATAAAAAACCGGCTATAGAGTTATTCTATGAGTATTACTTTAGCGTTTGCCGTATTGCAAGGAATTTGATTTTCTAAAACCTACTTTTCAAACTCGCTTTTAATACTTTTTGATTTGATACAATCACAACCCATCAAGCACTACCGCTTCCTCGATTCCCGCGCCTGGCATTGCTGCCGCGATATTGCTATCGACGTCGTCACCGATTTATCGGTACTGCCTGATAAATCTTTACTTCTTCCAAATTGTTAAAGAACGAAACAGCTTATGGCTTAAGAAACCAAACCTGAATTTTTCATGCGCGTCTTGCAGTGCATGTGCAACTCAGGTTTGCATTCTCGACAGATACTTGGTGGAGGTTGACGGGATCGAACCGACGACCCCCTGCTTGCAAAGCAGGTGCTCTCCCAGCTGAGCTAAACCCCCACTACTTTCTGAATACTCTTTGGTAGGTCTGGTTGGACTCGAACCAACGACCCCTGCGTTATCAACACAGTGCTCTAACCAGCTGAGCTACAGACCCGCTTGGATCAGCTCTCAGCTGTTGGTCTTGCCTGCCTTCTTGCGCCGGCACTCCCCTGCAGTCCAATTACTGTTCATTGCTGCTCTTCGTTTTTCATAACAGTCGATAAGTGTGAACACTTGATTTGGGCACATACTCTAGAAAGGAGGTGATCCAGCCGCACCTTCCGATACGGCTACCTTGTTACGACTTCACCCCAGTCACGAATCCCACCGTGGTAAGCGCCCTCCTTGCGGTTAAGCTACCTACTTCTGGTGAAACCCGCTCCCATGGTGTGACGGGCGGTGTGTACAAGACCCGGGAACGTATTCACCGCGACATGCTGATCCGCGATTACTAGCGATTCCAACTTCATGTAGTCGAGTTGCAGACTACAATCCGGACTACGATACACTTTCTGGGATTAGCTCCCCCTCGCGGGTTGGCGGCCCTCTGTATGTACCATTGTATGACGTGTGAAGCCCTACCCATAAGGGCCATGAGGACTTGACGTCATCCCCACCTTCCTCCGGTTTGTCACCGGCAGTCTCATTAGAGTGCCCTTTCGTAGCAACTAATGACAAGGGTTGCGCTCGTTGCGGGACTTAACCCAACATCTCACGACACGAGCTGACGACAGCCATGCAGCACCTGTGTTACGGCTCTCTTTCGAGCACGCCCCGATCTCTCAGGGCTTCCGTACATGTCAAGGGTAGGTAAGGTTTTTCGCGTTGCATCGAATTAATCCACATCATCCACCGCTTGTGCGGGTCCCCGTCAATTCCTTTGAGTTTTAATCTTGCGACCGTACTCCCCAGGCGGTCTACTTCACGCGTTAGCTGCGTTACCAAGTCAATTAAGACCCGACAACTAGTAGACATCGTTTAGGGCGTGGACTACCAGGGTATCTAATCCTGTTTGCTCCCCACGCTTTCGTGCATGAGCGTCAGTGTTATCCCAGGGGGCTGCCTTCGCCATCGGTATTCCTCCACATATCTACGCATTTCACTGCTACACGTGGAATTCTACCCCCCTCTGACACACTCTAGCCATGCAGTCTCAAATGCCATTCCCAGGTTAAGCCCGGGGATTTCACATCTGACTTACATAACCGCCTGCGCACGCTTTACGCCCAGTAATTCCGATTAACGCTTGCACCCTACGTATTACCGCGGCTGCTGGCACGTAGTTAGCCGGTGCTTATTCTTCAGGTACCGTCATTAGCAAAGGATATTAGCCTTCACCGTTTCTTCCCTGACAAAAGAGCTTTACAACCCGAAGGCCTTCTTCACTCACGCGGCATTGCTGGATCAGGGTTGCCCCCATTGTCCAAAATTCCCCACTGCTGCCTCCCGTAGGAGTCTGGGCCGTGTCTCAGTCCCAGTGTGGCTGGTCGTCCTCTCAGACCAGCTACTGATCGATGCCTTGGTAGGCTTTTACCCTACCAACTAGCTAATCAGATATCGGCCGCTCCACGAGCATGAGGTTCTTGCGAATCCCCCACTTTCATCCGTAGATCGTATGCGGTATTAGCGCAACTTTCGCTGCGTTATCCCCCACTCCAGGGTACGTTCCGATATATTACTCACCCGTTCGCCACTCGCCACCAGACCGAAGTCCGTGCTGCCGTTCGACTTGCATGTGTAAGGCATGCCGCCAGCGTTCAATCTGAGCCAGGATCAAACTCTTCAGTTTAATCTCTGTTTTATGTCATTGCTGACATGGTCCGCTTAGGTTTTACCCCAGCCAGACCGGTCGCTCACTCAAAATACTGACAGGCTCTTCTTAAAGTTGCCTCTAAAAAGATCCTATTTTTCTTCTGTGCGAGCATTTGATATTTTAAGTTCACCCAAAGTACCTGAGCACCTTGCGCGGCGCCTTCATCAAGTGCTCACACTTATCGACTGTTAATTGTTAAAGATCTTTTTCTTCCCGGCGGCGGCATTTCCTACCCTGCCTGCCCGGCTGCACAGCGTTTTGTCTGCAGCACTGAAGAGGTGAGATTATGCAGCGTTTCGGTTACTGCGTCAACATCTTTTTAAACCGCAGTGCGCAAATTTGATTCCGTTTGCCCCTGCCCGATGTCGCCTGCCTGCCGCTGCATGCTCCCTGCTTTTGCCCCCGTCTTGCAACGGGAGGCGAACTATAGCAAACGCAATCAAAGGTTGGCAAGGGATTTTCTAAAATACTTGTTCTCCTGCTTTTAGCCATACATCCCGCACCTATATACAATCGCATCAGAAAACGCATTGGGGCCGGCAGTTCGCTTGCGAGCTGGGGACCGTTTCTGATTTGGCGTCATGCCAGTTATCGCGTACCCTATATATAAGCAGGCGGACCCTATAGTATCGGCCGCCTCTAATTTCAACCTAGACCGGGGACTCTCCATTGGCCAAGCCTAATTATCAATTCGAAAAGCGTCAAAAGGATCTTGCAAAAAAACGCAAGAAAGAAGAAAAATTGCAGCGCAAGTCGATACCCAAGACTGACGCAGAGCAGGAAGACGCGCCCAATGAAGGCGAAACGCAACCTGGCGCCGACACCAACCCGGCTTCTGGCGAGCAATAGTCAATCCATTACTCTTGCGTTCAGATCGAATATCTGCAGAGCAGTTGTATTGGCAGCGGATTGATATCGGCAGCCTGTTTTCCTGCGCTAATCTGTAACAGTGCATCCGCGACTGCGCTTAGCAAAGCTGGCATGTCTTGCGCAATCAGGTAATCGATCACATTTTCCTTGAGCAAATTACTGCTGCCAGGATTGAGGTCGTGCGCGATATAAAGCAGGCTGCTGCGGCCGCAATCCTGTACGGCCTTGGCCAAACTGCGGTTGTCGCCGCTCAAATCGTATATTGCGCTGATATCGGGACTGTTCGATAACGTGTCTTGTAGCACCTGATACGTTGATTCGACATCATCTTCCCCTTTCACTATTTCAAAAAGATTTATCTGCGGGTAACGCTGGCGCAGCAAGGCGCGGCAGCCGATCTCTCTGTCTTCATGACTACGGCAAGAAGCGCTATTGACTACCAGAGCCACATCGGCGGCAGGCAAATGCTTCAGGTGATTGCCCAGCAGAAAAGCAGCGGTTTGCCCGGCTGCGCGATTATCGATCCCGACATAACAATGTCGCGCATCGGCATCAACATCGGTCATGAAACTCACTACCGGAATCTGGCGCTGTTTAAGCGCGCGCAAACGGTTTCCCACTACCTCCACGTTTTTCCCGGCAATCGCCACGCCATCGCATTTTTCCCCGACGGCCGCCAGATAATCGCTTAATTTTTCATCTTCATCCGTTGCAAACCGTATCAGGTCAAGTTTGCATCCGCGCGCCCGCAATGCTTGCGCGGAGTGGCTCAGCACAGCTTCCAGTGCATCGGCAAAAACTTCGCTGCCTTGAACGCACAGCTGAAAATACTTGTTTGCCACAGGCACTGCAACACTCGGCACACTGGCGTCGGCTGCCGTTTTTTCCAGTTCCGCAACGACCCGGGCGACCAAGTCGCGGGTGCGCGGATGAACGCCTGGGCGGTTATTGATCACGCGATCGACCGTCGCCCGGCTCAATCCGGAAGCTGCCACGATTTCATTGAGTGTTGCACGCCGCTGAATCATTTTGATGCCTTTATTATTTCACCGATGCATTTAGACTCACCGGAATTACATAGGGCAGCCAGTCTACCTGCTCCGACAGAGATTGCAAGGTGCCGGAGAGTAAAATCAATCCGGGCGAACAATAATACGATCCACTTCTGCAAGGGCCAATTCGCGCACTGGACAGCGGCGACACATTAAAATTGACGAAAAAAGATACGTTTTGAATCAACAAGCAAATCACAAAAGACGTAATCGTAATTTTATGTTTATTTTCAATAAAGTAATTTTGACGTTTACAAAAATCATTCTTAACTGTCACCCCACCATAAAATTTCAATTTCAGCCGAATAAATTCATGCAATTTTACTAAAACATCATAAAAACTCATTTTCTAGAAAATTGATCTCAATACCTGGATGCCCTGCAAAAACGCCGAAATATTTGCCCAGCACACCTGCCACCTCCTCGTATGCGCCTTCCCTCCAATGCCCGCTATCCTTGATGTCATCGCATACCGGAATTCGGCCCCGCACCGCGCTACAATCGTGAACAGAATCCTGCAACCTCGTCGCACTATAATGACAAGCAGTTAATCACAGCCAGTTCTTGGACCGGTGTTCAGCAAGGCTTTTAGCTCGAATATACCAACCCCTGTATTTCTAATTTCCGCCTGAATATATGCGGAAAATGCATTTTTATTATCTATACCCCCTACATTTTTATACGGAATTGAACAGCATTAACATGCAACCGATCGCCCCCGGCACCATCGTATTCCACCGCTTTCGCGGTTATGGCGTGTTAACCGCAGTAAATTTGCTGTCCGGGTGGGTATCGGTACGTTTTGGCCAAGAGACACGTGTATTGGATCTGTGCCTGTCGTCCGATGCACTGCAACATGCGGATGGCGAACCCATCCTGTTTCGCCGTAATCCGCCGGAGCGCATGCCGCATGGGCGTTTGATGGCGATGGTGCGCGCATTGCACGGTGCCGGATATCAACGGCTCTATCTATATTCGTGGCCGAAACCATCCGGTTTGCACTGGCATTGGCACTTGTTTGCGGGGCCGCGCAACTGGAGCGCGCGGCCGCTGCGGGCAGGCTGGTCCGGTTCCGGCTCCGATTACATCTTTAATCCGGTATTGGGATGGGGCGACGCACCGGGCGCATCGACGGCGGAATTGATTCAGGCGCTGGCACAGTTCGACCCGGAAGGGCTGTCGCATGCGCTTGGTCGCGATACCGACCATAGCGGATGGTTTGCTGCCGTCTGCGACGTCTTGCTGCCGGATTATGCTTACAGCTTCGGCTGGGAAACGCAGAATGCGGCAGCGGCATCGGCAGGACTTGCCGGCACAGCGCTGCAGGTGATGCCGGTGCGTGAAGGCTTGCCTGCGTATAGCGGTGCAGCATTGCCGCTGGCGCCGGGTCTGCAGCATTTGGTCCGGCCGCATCGACTTTTCCCCCGCAGCAACGAGATCGAGCATCTGTTGCGAGGCGCGTGACACTTTCCGGATTGAGCAAGCCGGCAGTGAAATTGCGGAAACCGTTGTGCCGGTTTCCAATCGCATCGGCTATATCACAATATGCGGTTTTGTGCGTTAATGTCAGTTTTTCCCTGCCGGAATCTGCTTGCGAAATTTCGGCATTCTTTTTAAATCGTGCCATAGCCAATGACTACCGCCGCCATTATTCCTCCCGTTCTGCCTCCTACCCACAGCCTGTTTGAAGACATTCTGGCGCTGCTGATCGGCGCCATTTTTGTCTCGCTCGGCATCGCCATGTTCAACCAGGCGGGCTTACTTACCGGCGGCACCGCCGGCCTGGCATTTTTAATTCACTACGCGACCAAGATTCCGTTTGGCATGGTGTTTTTTGTCATTAATTTGCCGTTCTATGTATTGGCAGTGCGGCGCATGGGTTGGCGCTTTACGATCAAAACGTTTTGCGCAGTGGCATTGGTATCGGTGTTTTCTGGCTTGCATCCGCAGTTCGTGCAATTCAGCGCACTGGCCCCTTTCTATGTCGCCGTCATCGGCGGGTTTTTGATGGGAACCGGATTCATCGTGCTGTTTCGCCATCAGGCCAGCCTCGGCGGCGTCAACATCCTGTCGCTGTATCTGCAAGACAAATACGGTATCCGTGCCGGCAAATTGCAAATGGGAATCGATGTCGCAATCGTGCTGGCGTCGCTGCTGGTAGTTAACTTGACAGCCTTGCTGGCATCGATGCTGGGAGCGGTGGCGCTGAATCTGGTCATCATGCTGAATCATCGGCCGGGCCGCTACATGGCGGTATAAAGCACCGGACCGGCTCAAGCTAAAATTTGACAGGGGCGGCGGCAGCGCATATATTCCAGACTCTTGATCAGGAGAGGGCAGCCGTGTGCTGCCGCCGAAGGGGCACTACCCAAAAACTCTCAGGCAAAAGGACTGATCGGGATGAAAGGCTTGTCCTTTCAAACTCTGGAGAGCGGCAGCTGCCAACACGGCAGGCGGCCCACCGAAGGGGCGCGCGGGATCACCTCCCGTAATCTCTCAGGTACCAAGGACAGAGGGGTCTGCGACGAATAAGCGCGGGACGGGCGACTACGCCTGGTCCGTTGACCCCTTTCTACTGGTACGAGGTTTCCATGACGCTTCAAGCGACTCCACTTAACGCCGCTCACCGCGCCGCCGGCGCCCGCATGGTCGATTTCGGCGGTTGGGACATGCCGGTCAACTACGGCTCCCAAATCGAAGAACACCACGCGGTACGCAACGATTGCGGCATGTTCGATGTGTCGCACATGTGCGTGGTCGACCTGAAAGGCGCCAATGTGCGCGCCTTCCTGCGTGGCCTGGTGGCCAACAATGTCGATAAATTGCAAGTCCCCGGCAAGGCGCTGTATTCCTGCATGCTCAATGCCGACGGCTTTGTGATCGACGACCTGATCATTTATTTCTTCAGCGAAAACTGGTTCCGGCTGGTGGTCAATGCCGGCACCGCCGAAAAAGACATCGCGTGGATTGCGGCCCAGAACGACAAAACCGGCAGCGGCCTCGTCATCACGCAACGCCGCAGCGGCAGTGATGCGCTAGCGCTGATCGCGATCCAGGGGCCGAACGCACGCGCCAAGGTGTGGCAAGTGCTGCCGCAAACCCAAGCCGCCAGCGAACCATTGAAACCGTTCAATGCAGTGGTGGTACCCGACACGCAGTTCGGCGAAGCGATGCTGGCGCGCACCGGCTACACCGGCGAAGACGGCTTCGAAATCGCGTTCCCGGCCGAGCACGCCGAAGCGCTGTGGAATGCGTTGCTGGCGGCCGGCGTCAAGCCTGCCGGTCTGGGCGCGCGCGACACGCTGCGGCTGGAAGCCGGCATGAATTTGTACGGCCAGGACATGGATGAAACCGTCAACCCGCTCAACGCCGGTCTGGCCTGGACCATCGACCTGATCAGCGAACGCGATTTCGTCGGCAAAGCGGCGCTGCTGGCCAAAGGTCAGCAGGCGCAATTTCTCGGCCTGATCCTGCGCGAAAAAGGCGGCGTGCTGCGCGCGCACCAGAAAGTCGCAACCGCCAGCGGGCAGGGCGAAATCACCAGCGGCACCTTCAGCCCGACCATGCAGCAGGCGATTGCACTGGCGCGTCTACCGCTCGGCGTGGCGGTGGGCGACACTGTCCAGGTTGAAATCCGCGACAAGAAACTGGCAGCGACCGTGGTCAAACTGCCGTTCGTGCGCCACGGCAAGGTGCTGGCCGTCTGATTCTTGCCGCACTGCATCCAAAACCGATTATAGACAGGGTATATATAAAATACGCCCTGTTTATATGCGGAAACAGACGCATGATTACAGAGTATAAGTAGCAAAAAATTTCTTGCGGCGGATGGGCGATGGATACCGAAAGGATTACCATCATGTTTCCGACACTGAACCGCCTCTATCGCGCACCCGACCGAATCGACCAAGCATTTCCCACCTGGAGTTAAAAAATGAACATTCCTGCAGAACTGAAATACACCGAATCCCACGAATGGGTACGCACCGAAGCCGATGGCACGATTAGCGTCGGCATCACCGAATACGCGCAAGATGCGCTGGGCGATATCGTGTTCGTCGAATTGCCGAAAATCGGCCAGACACTGGCAGCCGGCAAGGATTGCGCAGTAGTCGAATCGGTCAAGGCGGCCAGCGATATTTATGCGCCGATCGGCGGCGAAGTGATCGCAGTCAACGAATCGCTGGCCGACGCGCCCGAGCAGATCAACGCCAATGCCTATGAAGCGTGGCTGTTCAAGCTGAAGCCGACCAATCTCGGCGATCTCGGCGGCTTGCTCGACGCTGCCGCGTACGGCAAGAATATCGACGCCTGATTTTCGCCGTCTCCCTTATTTCCACTCAGGATAAAAGCAACGCACGCTAGGTTCTTGTGTTGCTTTTGTCCGCGCCACGACTTCGACAACTCCAGATCATGACCCGCTCCAGCCTTTCCCAACTTGAAGCACGCGACGCGTTCATCGCGCGCCATATCGGCCCTTCGGCTTCCGAACAACAAGCGATGCTGGCCGTGCTCGGCTATTCCTCCCGCAGCGCGCTGATCGATGCCATCGTGCCGGCCAATATCCGCCGCAAGGATGCGCTGCCGCTCGGCCAGTTTTCCGAAGCGCTGCCGGAACAGGCGGCGCTGGCCAAACTGAAAACACTGGCTGGCAAAAACCGCGTCTTCAAGTCGATGATCGGCCAAGGCTATTACAACACCTTCACGCCCGGCGTGATCCTGCGCAACCTGTTTGAAAACCCGGCCTGGTACACCGCGTACACCCCGTATCAGCCGGAAATCTCGCAAGGCCGGCTGGAAGCGATCCTGAACTTCCAGCAAATGATCACCGACATGACCGGAATGGCGATCGCCAACGCGTCGATGCTCGATGAAGGCACCGCCGCGGCCGAAGCGATGACGCTGATCCAGCGCGTCGGCAAGTCGGACTCGAACGTGTTTTATGTGGCCGACGACGTGCTGCCGCAAACCCGCGAAGTCATCGAAACCCGCGCCAAACCGCTCGGCATCGAAGTGCGCACCTGCAGCGGCGACGAAGCCATCAATAATGACTGCTTCGGCGTGCTGCTGCAATATCCGGGCGTAAGCGGCGAAGTGCGCGATTACAGCGCGTATGTCGAGGCGATGCACGCCAAGGGCGCGCTGGTGATCGCGGCCGCCGACTTGCTGGCGCTGGCGCTGCTGACGCCGCCGGGCGAGTGGGGCGCCGATGTAGTGGTCGGCAACAGCCAGCGCTTCGGCGTGCCGCTCGGTTTCGGCGGTCCGCACGCCGGCTATCTGGCCACCCGCGACGCGTTCAAGCGCAGCATGTCGGGCCGCCTGGTCGGCGTCACCGTCGATGCGCAGGGCAACAAGGCCTACCGGCTGGCGCTGCAAACCCGCGAACAGCATATCCGGCGCGAGAAAGCCACCTCCAACATCTGCACTGCGCAAGTGCTGCTGGCAGTGATGGCATCGATGTATGCGGTGTATCACGGTCCGGCCGGCATCCGCCGCATTGCGCAGCGCGTGCACCGCACCACCGGCGTGCTGGCGGCCGGCTTGCGCCAGCTCGGCTACGGCATCGCCAATGCGGCATTTTTCGACACGCTGACCGTGCAAGTCAAGCTGGCCGACAAGCTGCATGCGGCAGCCCAGGCGCAAGGCATCAATCTGCGCCGGATCGACGACCATCATGTCGGCATCTCGCTCGATGAAACCACCGGGCGCGACGACGTCGCTTTGCTGTGGAGTGTTTTTGCAGCGGAAGGACAGGGGCAAACCTCGGCGCTCGATTTCGACGCGATCGAAGCCACGGTCAACGATGCATTTCCCGCTGTGCTGGCGCGCAGCAGCGATTACCTGACCCATCCGGTGTTCAACCGCTATCACGCCGAACACGAAATGCTGCGCTACCTGCGCAGCTTGGCCGACAAGGATCTGGCGCTCGACCGCACGATGATCCCGCTCGGCTCCTGCACGATGAAGCTCAATGCGACTTCCGAAATGCTGCCGGTCAGCTGGCCCGAGTTCGCCAATATCCATCCGTATGCGCCGACCGGCCAGACCATCGGCTACCGCGAAATGATCGACCAGCTGGAAGACATGCTGTGTGCGGCGACCGGTTACGCGGCGGTATCGCTGCAGCCGAACGCCGGCTCGCAGGGCGAATACACCGGCCTGTTGGTGATCCAGGCCTATCATGCGTCGCGCGGCGACACGCATCGCAACGTCTGCCTGATCCCATCGTCCGCGCACGGCACCAATCCGGCCTCGGCTTCGATGGTCGGGATGCAAGTGGTGGTGGTGGCCTGCGACGAGCGCGGCAATGTCGATCTGGCCGACCTGCAGGCGAAGGCAGAACTGCACGGCAAGAATCTGGCGGCGGCGATGGTGACTTACCCGTCGACCCACGGCGTGTTCGAGGAAGGCGTGCAGCAACTGTGCGAAATCGTCCACGCGCACGGCGGTCAGGTCTATATCGACGGCGCCAACATGAATGCGCTGGTCGGCGTCGCGGCGCCCGGTCAGTTCGGCGGCGATGTCAGCCACCTGAACTTGCACAAGACGTTCTGCATTCCGCACGGCGGCGGCGGCCCCGGCGTCGGTCCGGTTGCGGTCGGCGCCCATCTGGCAAAATTCCTGCCGAATCTGCGCAGCGCCGGTTATCAACGCGACGCCGCCGGCATCAGCGCGGTCAGCGCCGCACCGTTCGGCTCTGCCAGCATCTTGCCGATTTCGTGGATGTACATCGCGATGATGGGCGCGGAAGGTCTCACCGCCGCTACTGAAGTCGCGATCCTGGCCGCCAATTACATCGCCCGCCGCTTGTCGCCGCACTATCCGGTGCTGTATTCGGGCCATGATGGACTGGTCGCGCACGAATGCATCCTCGATCTGCGTCCGCTGACGGCCGCCACCGGCATCAGCAACGAAGACGTCGCCAAGCGCCTGATGGATTTCGGCTTCCACGCACCGACCATGAGCTTCCCGGTGCCGGGCACGCTGATGATCGAGCCGACCGAAAGCGAATCGCAAGCCGAGATGGACCGTTTCATCGACGCGATGATTACGATCCGGCACGAGATCGCAAAAGTCGAAAGCGGCGAATTCGACCGCACCGACAATCCACTCAAGCATGCGCCGCACACCGCGCAGGTGGTCACCGCCGACGCCTGGGACCACAAGTACAGCCGCAGCGTGGCCGCGTATCCGGTGGCGTCGCTGCGCCAGCAGAAATACTGGCCGGCAGTCGGGCGCGCCGACAACGTCTACGGCGACCGTAACCTGTTCTGCGGCTGCGTGCCGATCGGCGAGTACGAGTAAAGACAAAAGGCAGGCTGTGCGCAGCCTGCCTTGCTTGCTTGCTTGCTTACTTTCTTGAATGAATATGGGAGTATGCGTAATAACCATGCCATTCCCTCAATAAGATAGTGCGATATTCCTATATACAGCGCCATGTATATACGGGATATGAAAACTGCTGCAAGACGCAAAAACGCCCGCAAGCCATTCCGGCTTGCGGGCGTTTTTTTAAGGCTGGCGGCTAGTGGGGTGTTTCATGCTTGAAGGCACGCATGACCCCCCACTAATGCTTACACTACGCCCTGATCGATCATCGCGTCGGCCACCTTGCGGAAACCTGCGATATTCGCGCCCAGCACCAGATTACCGGCCTGGCCGAACTCGGCGGCGGTGCTGCTGACGGTCTGGTAAATGTTGTTCATGATCGCGTGCAGGCGGCTATCGACTTCCTCGAAAGTCCATTGCTGCATGCTGGCGTTTTGCGCCATTTCCAGCTGACTGGTGGCCACGCCGCCGGCGTTGGCTGCCTTGCCCGGACCGTAGCTGATGCCGGCGGCCAGGAACTTGTCGATTGCGCCCTGGGTCGACGGCATGTTGGCGCCTTCGGAGATGCAGGTGCAACCGTTTTTCAGCAATTCCACCGCATCGGCTTCGTTCAACTCGTTTTGCGTGGCGCTCGGGAACGCAGCGTCGCACCGTACCGACCAGATCGGATTGCGACCGGCCGGATAGTCGGCTGCCGCAGTGTAGCGGGCTTCCGGGTGGCGCTGCGCATACTCGGAGAGCGACGCGCCTTCGACTTCCTTGAGCTGCTTTAAGGTTTCCAGGTTGATGCCTTGCGGGTGATGGATCATGCCGCGCGAATCGCTGACGGTGACCGGCGTGGCGCCGACCTGCTGCAGCTTTTCGACCGTGTAGATGGCGACGTTGCCGGCGCCCGATACCACGCAGGTCTTGCCTTCGAGCGTCTGGCCGATGCTGGCCAGCATGTTCTGGGCGAAATACACGGCGCCGTAACCGGTGGCTTCCTTGCGCGCCAGCGAACCGCCCCAGTTGATCTTCTTGCCGGTAAACACGCCGTCGTAGCGGCCGGTGAGGCGCTTGTACTGGCCGAACATGTAGCCGATTTCGCGCGCGCCGACGCCGATGTCGCCGGCCGGGATGTCGGTGGTGGGGCCGATGTGGCGGTACAGCTCGTTCATGAACGACTGGCAAAAGCGCATGACTTCGTTGTCCGACTTGCCCTTCGGATCGAAGTCGCTGCCGCCCTTGGCGCCGCCGATCGCCAGGCCGGTCAGCGCGTTCTTGAAAATCTGCTCGAAGCCGAGGAACTTGATGATCCCCGCATATACGCTCGGGTGCAGGCGGATGCCGCCCTTGTACGGTCCCAGCGCCGAATTGAATTCGATCCGGTAGCCCTTGTTGACTTGCACATGGCCCTTGTCGTCGATCCACGCGACGCGGAACATGATCTGGCGTTCCGGTTCGACGATGCGGTCGATGATGTTGTGCTTCTTGTATCTGGCGTCCCTATCGAGCAACGGACGCAGCGACATCAGGACTTCTTCTACCGCCTGGTAGTACTCGATTTCGGCCGGGCCGGTGCGCTTGAGTTTTACGATGGTGTCTGCTACGTAAGGCAAGATGATTCTCCAGTAAGAGGGTGGAAAGAGTGCGTCAGAGAGGAATCCGTGCATGTGTCTGCCCGCAGCCAACCCGATCGGTGGACTGCGGCCACCCCGCTTGTGATGGGATAGTGCAAGAATGCGTGCTGCTGTCAGCGCAAAATTTTACGATACTGCCGCCGCATAT
>Ga0366800_1028_pt1 | contig 24356 bp, 21 predicted proteins | sample BONcelN113001E14_FD_207034 | JGI IMG/M metagenome (GOLD analysis project Ga0366800, IMG submission 207034) | Enriched cells from coal bed in the Powder River Basin, Montana, United States - BONCAT cells N11 rep3 HSBNCT.N11.300.1.E14 ...
GAACGTCAATGAAGTAATCGCAAACCGCGGAAATGAGATCCTCGGGAAAAAAGTGATCCATCCCAATGATCATGTAAACAAGGCACAGAGTTCCAACGATACCTTCCCGACAGCCATGCATATCGCTGCGGTTATGGAAATCGAAGGTCGCCTTTATCCTGCACTGTATCGCCTGGAAGAGACATTCCGCGATTTGAGTGAGAAAAATAAAGATATTATAAAGATCGGCAGAACGCATTTGCAGGATGCAACGCCATTGACCCTGGGACAGGAAATCAGCGGCTGGCTCGTTATGCTGGAACAGACGGAAAGCATGATCCAAAGTAGTCTGGACTATGTGAAGGGGATCGCGCTGGGCGGTACGGCAGTAGGTACGGGCTTGAACACCCATCCCGAGTTTGGCGAAAGAGCAGCGGATAAAATATCGATGCTGTCGGGGACGGAGTTCGTCACGGCACCAAATAAATTCCATGCCCTAACGAGTAAGGACGCACTGGTATATACCCACGGCGCACTGAAGGCACTGGCTGCGAATTTGATGAAGATCGCTAACGATGTTCGTTGGCTTGCCAGCGGCCCGAGATGCGGAATCGGAGAATTAACGATCCCTGAAAACGAACCGGGAAGCTCAATCATGCCCGGGAAGGTCAATCCGACCCAATGTGAAGCGCTGACTATGGTATGCTGTCAGGTATTGGCCAATGATACGGCAGTGAGCTTTGCGGCTTCTCAGGGGAATTTCCAGTTGAACGTTTATATGCCCGTGTTGATTTACAATATGCTCCAGTCCATCCGCCTGTTATCCGATGCGATGGAGTCCTTTGAAAAGAATTGTGCATCAGGCATTTTGCCGAACGAAGAGAAAATAAAGAGCAATCTGGAGTCATCGCTGATGCTGGTGACGGCACTGAATCCACATATCGGATACGAAAAGGCTGCCGAAGTCGCTAAGACGGCTTACAAACAGAACCTGACACTGAAGCAGGCAGCGGCAGCTTTGGGAATCCTTACGGAAGAGGAATTTGATCAATTTGTCGACCCGGCGAAAATGGTCTAGAGGAGGAAATCAGAATGGAAATGAATAGTAAGGCTTATATCGATGAATATATTGAGAGGGCTAAAAAAGCACAGAAGGAATACGAGCAGTTCTCACAGGAACAAATCGATGAAGTAGTCATGACCATTGCTAAGGTCGTTCATGACAATGCAGAATACCTTGCTGAAATTTCAGTGGATGAAACGGGAATGGGCGTTGTTGCAGATAAGATTGCCAAGAACAAGGGGAAGGCCCGGGTCATTTGGAGCAGTCTGAAAGGCAAGAAGTCGAAAGGGATCATCGAAAGAGATGAAGCGACGGGGATCACCAAAATCGCAAAACCCATCGGTGTGGTTGCAGCGATTACCCCTTGCACAAATCCGATCGTAACGCCCATGAGTAACGCCATGTTTGCGCTGAAGGGCGGAAACGCCATCATTATCACACCACACCATAAGGCAATTCGATGCAGTACAAAAGCAATCGAGATGATCAATGCGGAGCTGGATAAACTGAGAGCACCCAAACATCTCATTCAGATATTGGATCAGCAGTCCAGAGAAAACACAAAGAATTTGATCGCCAGCGCTGATATTGTCATCGCTACCGGCGGAATGGGTATGGTAAAGGCTGCGTACAGCAGCGGAAAGCCGGCCCTTGGCGTGGGGGCGGGAAATGTGCAGTGTATCATTGATACGGATGCGGATATCGAGTCGGCGGCTCCACAGATCATCACCGGAAGAACCTTTGACAATGGCATCATCTGCTCCGGCGAACAGTCGATCATTATGCCCGCGTCCAGATATGAAGAAATGCTTAAAGAATTTGAAAAGAACGGTGCCTTTGTGATTATCAAACCAGAGGACAAGGAAGCACTGAGAGCCGCCATGTTTATTGACGGAGCTATGAGTCGTCATGCCGTGGGGCAATCCGTAAAGACCATCGCCGGACTTGCCGGGCTTTCCCTCCCGGAAGGCACAAAGGTGATTATTGTAGAGGCTGACGGAAGCGGAGAAGATGATATTCTGGCAAAGGAAAAGATGTGCCCGGTTCTGACTGCGTTCAAATATATGACCTTTGAAGAGGGTGTTGAAATTGCACGTGCAAATCTGGAGGAGGAAGGCAAGGGCCACAGTGTATCCATTCATTCCAATAACAAGGAGCATATCGAATACGCAGGCAGGGAATTGTGCGTCAGCAGATTTGTGATCAACCAGACCTGTGCAACCAGTGCAGGAGGAAGCTTCTACAACGGGTTGGCGCCGACCAACACTCTGGGGTGCGGTTCCTGGGGCAATAACAGCATCTCGGAAAATCTGGATTACAAGCACCTCATCAACATTTCAAGAATCGCATATTTCATGAAGGACAACCACGTCCCAACTGATGAAGAACTTTGGAGTATGGAATAAGGAGTGGGTTATCTGAAATAAAGAGAGGCAAGCCATTTAAGGCTTGCCTCTTTCTTCGCAGTATTTAATGAATAAGATATCTTCCCTGTTCATCGGCTCCGGTGGCTTCATAAACCCCCAAATCCGTTTGACTGATTAAATAAACATATGACTCCGACGTATCTGTTAAAATCCAAAATACATAGTACAATTTGGCATCTATATTTTGACTCCATTTATACTCAATCCTGTAATCAGTGAGGTCCCCAAGGCTCTTCAGCTTCTTTAATGCATCATACAATGACACCGCCGCTCCGGACTCATTGTCAACATAAGAAAAGCCTGATGTATAATCCTCATTCTCTTTTGTTTTGTTTGAACGGAATTCATAATATACCGGCCCCATATCTTTTGCATAATAAGTGATATCTGAATTTACTGAGGTAATACCATCCGACCTTTGCACGCTGCTGTTTTCAACTACCAGGCAATCATAATACGTCGTATTATTAATCGTTACATTCGTTAGCCCTAATACTTGATGAATTTCATCGGAATCCGTTTTAAGCTGGTCGCCTTGATTTAGTTCTTGGGGCAATAAATATATCGGCTCATCCAGCTCAGTAAACTCCCCGTCCTTCACTTCGCCGATGCGAACGATTTCGCCGTCTTTATTCATGTCATAGCAGCTGATTATTTCGCTTATATTTTTTTTTGAATCTTGATCAGCATATTGACTGTATTGATTATTTACATAGAAGTTATTATATTGAATTTGTGCCACACAATATGCGTCTCCATAACCATCAACGCTTTTCCTTCCCCTGGATTGACAGATTCCACTGATTGATCCAGAGCCGTCTTTCAATAAATAGATCATCCCGGTTTCGTCTATTGGAAAATAATCAAATGCATTAACATCCCCATCAATTCCCACGATTTCCCCAACTTGAATAAAATCATTCCCCTCAATTGGTCTGGAACGTAGCTCCTCTAATAAAGTGGAATCACCGGAGATACCGTTTGATTCTTTTTCTGTGCCGACTGTTGAGCAGGAGCATAATATAAGAGATAATATCAATATCGTGATTAGCATATTACATGATTTTTTCATATGTTAAGTCTTCTCCTATTTAACTGGCTTCTTTCAAGGGTGCTTATAAAGTCTAATGCTTTCCCTGTTCCTATCGCGACACAGGATTTAGGCTCTTCGGAGATGGTTACCTTTATACCGGTACTTTTCTCAATCCTCTTATCTATGCCATAAAGAAGTGCTCCACCCCCGTTAATCACAATACCGCCGATACTGATATCGGCCGACAACTCAGGTGGGGTTCGTTCCAGGACTTCGTGAACAGCCGAGCAGATAAGCTGCAGCGATTCATCCAGTGCTCCTAGTATTTCAGTTGATGTAACCTTGACTGAAACCGGCAGACCTGTCACCAAATCTCTCCCGCTGCATTCCATGACGACTTCTTCTTCTCGTTGATATGCACTGCCAATCGTCATCTTTATTTCCTCAGCAGTACGTTCACCAATATAAAGATTGTGTTCTTTGCGTACGTATTTGATGATTACCTCGTCAAATTTGTCACCGGCAACCTTTGACATTGTGCTTGTCACAATTCCGCCAAGGGAAATAACGGCAATGTCAGTAGTTCCCCCGCCAATATCAATAATCATAACTCCTTCTGGTCTCGCAATGTCGAGACTTGCTCCGATGGCAGCGGCAACAGGTTCTTCTATAAGATATACTTCTTTCGCACCGGCTTGTGTAGCAGCTTCTGTGATCGCCCTTTTTTCTACTTCTGTTATGCCGCTTGGAACACTGATTATGATTTTTGATTTGGAAAATTTGTTGCTGCCACAAATTTTCCTGATAAAATACTTTATCATTCTTTCTGTTATGTCGTAATTAGAAATAACTCCGTCTCTCAAAGGTCTCACGGCGATAATGTTGCTGGGCGTTCTACCAAGCATCTGTCTTGCATCTTCGCCTACAGCGAGAATTTCGTCTGTGTCTGTATTGATAGCTACTACGGATGGTTCATTTATAACCACACCTTTGCCTTTTAGATAAACCAAAACATTTGATGTTCCGAGGTCAAGCCCCACTTCATTTGTAAATGTCAATATAGTATCCCCCTCATATATACTTTCGTAAATTTCATATCAAATTAATTCGATCTGTCATTCCATCACAGTATACTAGAGGCATATTATAAAACCTTTTCAATTTAATGAAAATTCTTTACGTAAATGTTAACAAATGTTACGAAAGAATCGCTTCGTTAAGATATATCCCGGGCTTTTTAGATTGCGTTGATGGCAGCTTTTAATTCCGTGTCGAAATTCTCCAATTCGACTCGGAAGTCATAACCTTCTCCTTTTTGAATGGCTTTTTCCAGTTCGGAGCTTGATTCCATAACGTCCAGCATTCCCAGCGTACCACCGAGACCTTTGATGGAATGGGCCAGACGTCTGGCTTCGTCGTAGTTCCTTTCTGCCAACAAAGTAGCGATATGTTCCGCCGTGTTGGCATAGTTTATTCTAAATTTATCTACATGCTTGTAATAAATTGACTCCAGCCCGCCTAAATTTTTGATGGCATCTTCACGACCGGCGAAAGGATCTCGTTCTTGTGCCTTTTTTTCTGTAAAATTTCCTTTTTCGTATGCATTTAATACTTTCGCTTCGTTTGGACCTGTTGCCTCGGGATGTATTTTTCGATTGATATAAGGAGGCATATTCTTATCCTGCTGCGGGAAATAAGGCGCGATTGCCTTGTAAAATGCAGCGGCTTTAAATGGTTTTAAAATAAAGCTTTCAATGATATCCGCATGCTCGGCCCGGGTCTGGTCGTTGATATCGGAGGCAGTCAGCGCGACAATTGGTGAAGTAATCAAAAGCTTTTTTTTCAAAATTTCTGCGGCGGTATATCCATCCATAATTGGCATGTGGATATCCATCAGAATGATATTATAATAATGAGAAGGTCTTTTTTTGCACATTTCAACAGCTGATGCACCATCTGCTACGGTATCGCAAGCGATATTCACATCATTCAACAGCTTTACGGCAACTTCTGCGTTGATTTCCGTATCTTCAACAACCAGTGCTTTTCCTCCGTTCCCGTCTAATGGAATGGTATTGATCACATTTGTGGTGGCGTTGAGCTTCACCTCAAGAGCTTTTAACGCAGGAAGGGAAAAATAGAACTTACTGCCTTGCCCCTTGGTGCTCTTGACCCACATACGGCCGTCCATGCTTTCTATGATATTCTTACAGATGTAAAGCCCAAGGCCGGTGCCGGTATGCTGTTTCGTTAGGTGGTTTTCCAGCTGCTCAAATTCCTGAAACAGCTTGGAGATATCCTTTTCAGCAATCCCAATCCCTGTATCTTCAACGCAGAACTGCAGCAGGACCACTTCTTCATTTTCGGAAAGGGTTTCCACGGAAAGCTTCACGTATCCGGATTCGGTGAATTTGCAGGCATTGTTGATCAGGTTGACCAACACCTGAACAAATCTGGTCTTGTCCAGATGAAGACACAGATGCTTGTTGAAATCATAATCGGTTTGCCACTCGATCCCCTTTGATGAGAGCTGATTGGAGAACATATCCTCAACATTTTTGATTACCATTTCAAGGGAGAAGTCGGATGGATATAGGCAGAGGGAATTGTTTTTGATTTTTGATAAATCCAGCACGTCACTGATGATGGTCAGCAAGATATCTGAGGAAGTTTCAATTTTGCGAACAAGATCCTTCTGATTCTGTGACAGCCGGGTGCTCTTGAGGAAGTGCACCATTCCTAATATTGCATTAATTGGCGTTTTGATTTCGTGAGAAAAATTTGCGATAAAGGAATCCTTGGCCTTGGAATAGAAGTTGATTTCATTCAGCTGCTTTCTGAGCTGGCCCTGAAGCTCCTCTGTCTTCGTTGCATCCCGAATCAGATGAACATATTTGTTGTTCCCCCGATCATCATCGATGGTAAAGTATCCGTAAACAATATTTTTCTTTTTGTTTTCAATGATGAGATCCAGCTTTCCCTCTCCGCTGAGATTATCCATGGTTGCAGTTTCAAGCGTATCTGCAAGATGTTGTTCAAAGGTATCGTGCAAGGTCTTCCCTTTATGATTTTCTTCTGAGATACCTAGAATTTCTTTATATTTTGGGTTCATATAATCAAACCGGTAATCTTGATCTAGAATTGCGATTCCGCCGTCAATGTTCTCAACTACCGTGTTATATAGCTTGCTGAAGTAAAAATTATAAGCATTTTCCCTTAGAATAAAGTAGAAGGTGGCGGTGGCAAAGCACAGCAAGAGCATGGAGATGACAACCAAAGAGAGTTCCAGGAAATTCTGGTGCGATAGAGCGGTATCCTCCTGCTGGTTCAACCTGTCAATATAACGCTTGGTTAGTTCCGTCATCAACTGGGCCTGTCCGTCGTAGAGACTGTCAAACTCGGGGCTCATGATCATGGAAAGATCCTTTTCGTTTACCGCAGCAGAATACAGATCGATCAGTTGATGAATATAGTTTGAGAAAAGAACATAGGTGTTATGTTCCTGTTTATTGAATTCGATATAGTCGACTTGTGATGCGATGGTGAAATCAGTTTTGTTTAGTATCGCTTTCAGGCTTTGATTGGCCTGAGCCTTTGTAAAGACGCGATACTCCAAGGCAAAGGTATCCTTTATCATGTAACGGTTGCGCAGGTTGAGAAATTCGGATTTATATCTCTCGTCGTGAGTGCGGAGATACAATTTCGCATTGGAACGTAGATGATCCTGCAGATTGCTATGTTTGATATTGAAACTCAGCATATTGTCTTTTCGGGTTTCAATGGAAAGCACTTCATCGCGGTATGCGAAAACTGCCATCGTATTCATAATCAGAATAATGACTAGACTGATGATCATTACTGCCATAAAACTCAAATTTACTTTTTTCATAAAGAAATGCTCCTCTTAATAACCCACCTAATTTGTGAAATAAACTGAGGAAAACGCATAAGAACCTGGGAGTGTAACGGTATTACCGAATCGAAAACCATGATTGGAAGCCAATATTCCTTTTTTGCTATATTATGACCTTTATTTTACAGCGATAAACAGCAAAAGTAAATTATCAAACTGAAAATAAAATGCTGCCGAGCATGATCTTATCGATAAAATATGATAAAAAGTGCCAAGAAACTGCGGTAATTCCAATTTTTTTACAGCAAAGACCCTGTTTTTGCCGAAAACAGTAGGTGTCGTACGATTGTTTTTTTGCTAAAATAGAGGCAGAGGGGAGGAGAACGGGTGGATACAATTACAATCCTGATCAAAATAACTTTATCCATAGTGACTGGTATCCTGGCCGGGTTTTCTACGATCTACGCCTTTAACAGAATTCCGGCCAAATGGCTCTGCGATTACAATCAAAAACCGGATCGTGAAATGTGGGGAGAACGAATTAAAAAAAGACCGTGGAACGTCGTATTTGTTCTGGTCTTCACCGCGGCCTCATTAAAGCTGCTAGAGCAGGGATTTCTCTACGCTATCCCCGGAATGGCGACTCTTTGGATTTTACTGCAGATTGGAATTGCAGACAGAAAATATGGGATCATACCGGATCAGTTTGTCATTGCGCTGGCAGTGGTCGCCTTTGGCTTTATTCCCTTCCATGCATCCTATCAGTCCCAATTGATCGGTGCGTTGGTCGGTGGTGGGAGCCTCCTGCTGATGGGCATGATCGGAAAGCTCTTGTTCCGGAAAGAAGCAATGGGCTTTGGGGATGTGAAGCTGTTTGCAGCCATCGGCTTATTGTTCGGTTTAAAGGGGGTCGTTATCATATTGATTTTCACGGCTTTCTCCAGTGCCTTTGTTTTTGGAATCGGACTGCTGGCCGGGAAAATGAAAGCCGGCGACGAGCAGCCGCTTGGTCCGTTTATTGCCGCTTCTGCATCTGTCTATATTTTATTTCAGTCGGAGATTTCGGTGCTGGCGGAGTTCTATATGGTGTTCTGAATTTTGAAGACATAGCGAGGGGATAACCGAATCGGTTATCCCCTCGCTATGTTGTTGTATGAGTTTAATGGAGTAGTAGTATTCAATATTATTTTAGCAATGATATCATGTAAAATTTCTGTTTTCTAATATTACCACTTGTTAGGGCAGAATATCAATCATTATTTATTTAATTTTCAAAATATTATAAATAATCCAAAATCAATCGGTCGGGTCTCGCTTGCTTTTCAATCAAAGTCTGTGGTTTTGCAATGGAAATAGATTTGACGCAAGGAGTTAAATAATAGTATAATATTCTGATACAAATAAATGAGTTCATCTTCATCAAAAGAGGGAAGTAAAGGAAAAATAAAATGATTACAAGCAAGCAAAGAAGCTTTTTACGAGGTTTGGCACATGAACTGGAACCTACTGTATATATTGGAAAATCAGGCATTACGGACAACATCGTAAAAGAAATGGAAATCGGTCTGGAAATGAGGGAGCTGGTCAAGGTAAAACTTCAGGAGGGCTGCGAATTGACCCCGAAGGATGCCGCCAACGACCTGGCTGATCGGTTAGGAGCAGAATACGTTCAGGCAATCGGGAGAAAATTTACTCTGTATCGAGTATCCAAGGATCATAAGCAGATTGTTCTCCCCAGATAGAAGGGAAGAAATGGCAAAGAAAAAGAAACGAAAAGTCATAGGTCGCTTCATACTGATTCTGCTTGTTCTCGCTTTGGCAACGCCATTTGCCGTCAGCGCGTATATGAAATCCGCCATGGAGGAATATCTGATCACAGAGGAAGCTGCGGCGGAGCTTGGCGCAGATTGTATTCTCGTTCTGGGTGCGGGCCTGAAATCGGACGGTACCCCGAATCATATGCTGCAGGACAGGCTCGATAAAGGCATCGAACTGTACAAATCGGGTGTGGCTCCAAAGCTTTTGTTAAGCGGAGATAACGGTCAGGTTGCATATGACGAGGTGAATGCCATGAAGGAGTATGCACTGGATGCAGGGATCCCGTCCCGGGATATCTTTATGGACCATGCCGGTTTTTCAACTTATGAATCCATGTACCGTGCCAGAGAGATTTTTCAGGTGAGAAAGGCAATCATCATTACGCAGAGATATCACCAATACAGGGCACTTTACGCAGCGCGAGGATTCGGAATAGAGGGTTTTGGAGTCGTGTCTGAGCCAAAAACGTATGCAGGACAGCAATATCGTGATCTCCGTGAACTATTGGCAAGAGACAAAGACTTTCTAAAAATGATTGTAAAACCGGAACCCACCTATCTTGGAGAAACGATTCCAATCAGCGGAAGCGGACTTGCCAGCCATGACTGAATCGTAATAAAGGAAGCAGAAAACGAGCGATGAAAAATGTTCTTTTGACAATCACATATGACGGCACGGATTTCTGCGGATGGCAGAAACAGCCTGATCAAAGAAGCGCCCAAGGAGAAATGGAGCGCGTGCTCAGCATCGTCTGTGCACAACCGATTCAGATCAATGGAACAAGCAGAACGGATGCCGGCGTGCATGCATATGGCCAGAGAGCAAGCTTCGCAGCGGAATTCAGCATTCCCACGGAGAAGATTCCGATGGTTGCAAACGGGATATTTGCTTCCGCAGCGTCGGAAAAGAGCAGAAAGGCCTCAGGGGATATCGCAATTTTGTCTGCGGAAGAAGTAGCCGCTGAGTTTCATGCCAGATTCAATGCAATCGGGAAAAAATATATCTACAAAATTCATAATTCACATATACCTGATCCTTTCCGGAGAAATTATTACTGTCAGATCGGAAGGACACTGGATATGGAGGCAATGAAAGGTGCCGCAGGGCATTTGATCGGGACCAAAGATTTTAAATGCTTTCAGGCGGCCGGCGGAAAAGAACTGGAATCCACTGTCAGAACAATTCACAGTGCCCGGCTTGTCCCCATTGAAAATCAAACGGTCGGGCTTGAAATCATCGGTGACGGATTTCTGTACAATATGGTCAGGATCATTGCAGGTACACTGATCGATGTGGGGCTGCGAAAAAAAGATCCTGATGCACTGCCTGGGATCATAAAAAGCAAAGACAGACAGCTGGCAGGTCATACAGCGCCGCCGCAAGGCTTATACCTAGCGGAGGTGTTTTATGAGAATGAGGCATTGCGAAATGCAGCAGAAGCCATGAAGGAATAAAAAGGAGAAACGATATGAAAATAAAGGAGATTTTTGAGACGAAAAAAACGGTGATCTCTCTGGAAATATTTCCGCCCAAACTGGATTCTCCGGTCGAAACGGTTTTCAAAACATTGGATGAGCTGAAGGATATTAACCCGGATTTTATCAGTGTAACCTACGGTGCCGGCGGAAAGGCCAAAGACAGGACAGTAGAGATTGCATCTAAAATAAAGAATGAATATCACATTGAAAGTCTTGCGCATCTAACCTGTATTTCGTCTACGAAAAAACAGGTCAAGGAAACCCTTGATGAACTGCGCAGGAACAATTTAGAAAACATTTTAGCGATGAGAGGGGACATTCCGGAAAATCCGGACTACGATTTTCCAAATCCTCTCCAGTATGAGCATGCAGCAGACTTGATCAAAGAGGTCAAGGCAGAGGGCGAGTTCTGCATTGGGGCTGCTTGCTATCCCGAAGGACATGTGGACTGTGAAAGTATTGTAAGGGATATCAAATATTTGAAGGAAAAGGTTGCTGTTGGTGCTGATTTTCTTATCACCCAGCTGTTCTTTGATAATGAGCGGTTTTATCGATTTATGGATGAGTTGGATATTGCAGGGATCAGTATCCCCGTGTCGGCCGGCATTCTGCCGGTTCTGAATAAGAATCAGATCCTGAGGATCACGAAACTAGCCGGTTGTAATATTCCTGCAAAATTCCGCAGGATTTTAGACCGATATGAGGATAACCCTGCTGCACTGAAGGAAGCCGGAGAAGCCTATGCCATTGAGCAGATTATCGATTTGATGGCATGGGGCGCACGCGGAATCCATTTATATACTATGAACAAGCCGGATACAGCAAAAAGAATTATTAGTAATATAGAAAACATTAGAAAGCTTCAGAATTAATACGGAAAGAGACGAGGTGAAAGAGAAGTTTATGAGAATAACAGATTTATTGGGGAAGAAAATTATTATTTGTGATGGTGCCATGGGCACGATGATGCAGAAATACGGCTTAAAGGTCGGAGAACTTCCTGAACTTCTCAGTTTTACCAATCCTGAAGTCATAAAGGAAATCCATGAAGCTTATTTCAGGGCAGGCAGCGATTTTGTTTCTTCCAATACCTTTGGCTGCAACCGATATAAGCTGGAAAATACAGGGTATACGGTAAAGCAGGTCGTAACCCAGGCTGTTAAGCTCGCAAAGGAGGCGGCCAACCATGTCGCGGAAGAAGAGAAAGCACAGGGAAGACTCAGCAGAGACCGATTTGTAGCACTGGATGTGGCTCCCATCGGGAGACTGATGGAGCCTGTCGGCGATCTGACCTTTGAAGAAGCCTATGATATCTATAAAGAACAGATTCTCGCGGGAGTGGAAGCTGGTGCCGACTTTGTGTTTTTCGAAACCTATACGGATATTTATGAGATGAAGGTTGGAGTACTGGCCGCAAAAGAAAATTGTGACCTGCCGATTTTTTGTTCTGTCACCTTCCAGGAAGACGGAAGAATGCTCATGGGAACGGACCCTCTGACCGCGGTGAATATCCTTCAGGACCTTGGCATCGACGCAGTGGGTATTAACTGCTCATTGGGACCGAAGCAGATCACCGGGATTGCCAGAGAAATTCTGGCTTGCTCCAAGCTGCCGGTGCTGGTTCAGCCGAATGCCGGTCTGCCGGTTATTGTAAATGGTGAAACGGTATTCAATGTTGATATAGAAGAGTATGTTGAGGCGATGCAGGAACTGCTCCAGGCAGGGATCGCAATCGCAGGAGGCTGCTGTGGAACAACCCCCGATTATATCGCGGCCCTTGTAGAAAGCATCCGTGACAAGGATTACCCAGCTCTGGCACAGGATGCAGTCAGGCACAGGCGAGAAAAAGCCATAACGGCAGTAAGCTCCTCCACGACGACAGTAATTTTGGATCATAGAATCAGAGTAATTGGGGAAAGAATTAACCCTACAGGCAAAAAGCTGTTAAAGGAAGCACTGAAGGAAAAGGACCTTTCTTATATAGAAAATGAAGCCATCGCCCAAGTGAGAGCGGGGGCGGAAATCCTTGATATCAATGTAGGCCTTCCGGAAATCGACGAATATGAAATGATGCTGGAGGTGATCAAGAAGGTTTCCTCGGTGGTAACCGTACCGCTTCAGATCGATAGTGCCGATCCCGAGGTGATTGAAGCTGCTGCAAGACATTACAACGGAAAACCCCTCATCAATTCCGTCAATGGCAAGAAAGAAAATATGGAAGCGATCTTTCCGATCGTTAAGAAATACGGCGCCTGCGTCATCGCATTAACTCTGGACGAAAAGGGTCTGCCGAAGAATACCGAGGAAAGGCTTGCCATTGCAGAACGAATCATAACAACTGCGGAATCCTACGGTATCGATCGGGAAAGAATTCTCGTAGACTGCCTGACCTTGACGGTTTCTGCGCAGCAAAACGCAGGAAGGGATACCTTAGAGGCCATCCGTCAGGTAAAGAGTCGGTTTGGAGTGAAAACCACCCTCGGAGCAAGCAATATTTCCTTTGGATTGCCGGAACGAAAGCTGCTGAACCGAACATTTTTGGCTATGGCACTGGAGGCCGGGCTTGATGCTCCCATTACCGATCCGCTGGTGGCAGAATATATGGACACCATCCACGCATTTGAAGCTTTGAGCTGTAAAGATATTGAATCAAAGGACTTCATCCGTTTTTACGGCGGTCAGTTCGTGCCTGCTGCGGGAAAAACCTCTGAAAAGACGAAAACCCAGGCGGAAATAAATGAAACCACGCTGGATGAAATTATTATTGAGGGGTATGAGGATCGGGCGGCCAAGGCTACTGAGAACCTGCTCAAAACCATGAAGCCTTTGGAAATCGTTGAACAGATCATTATACCTGCCCTTGAAACCGTGGGAAAGGATTATGAAAGCGGGGCCAGTTTTCTTCCCCAGCTTATTAAGTCAGCCGATACGGTAAAGGCCGCATTTGTTGTATTGAAGGAAGCCATGAAGTCCTCGGGAGGCATGATTTCTTATGGAAAAATTATCCTGGCCACCGTTCAAGGCGATATCCATGATATTGGCAAAAATATTGTAAAGGTATTGCTGGAAAACTATGGCTACGAGGTCGTGGATCTCGGTAAGGATGTTCCCATCCAAAAGGTGGTTGAAGTCGCCAAAAGCGAACATATAAAAATGGTTGGGCTTTCCGCCTTAATGACCACAACCGTGGCAAATATGGAAAAGACCATCAAAGCATTAAAGGATGCCGGACTCGACTGCATTACCGCAGTTGGTGGAGCGGTGCTGACCGCGGATTATGCGGAAAAGATTGGTGCTGATTTCTACTGCAAGGAGGCAATGGATACGGTAAGGGTTGCAAATCGCATTTTTAAGGCAACTAAGTAGAAGAAATATTTGTTATTTGGAAGGAGAAGGGTATGGACAGACCAAGTTGGGATCAATACTTTATGGAAATGGCTGAAGTAACGCAAAAGCGATCGACCTGCATGAGAAGGCAGGTTGGGGCTGTCATCGTCAAGAATCAGAGAATCATGGCAACCGGCTATAACGGTGCTCCCATCGGGATCAAGCATTGCGAGGAGCGCGGAGGCTGTTTAAGACAAAAGCTGAACGTACCGTCGGGACAGAGACACGAGCTTTGTATGGCGCTTCATGCGGAGCAGAATGCCATCATTCAGGCTGCCCATCTGGGACAGAGCATAGCGGGCGGAACCATTTACTGCACCCACCAGCCCTGTGTGATCTGTGCCAAGATGATCATCAATGCGGGACTGACAAGAATCGTTGTAAAGGAAGGATATCCCGATGATCTATCCTTGGAAATCCTTGCAGAAGCAGGTCTTAATATTGAAATGTTTGACGAGCCGAAATAACGAGGCGCTAAATGTCACGGGCCTCGTTGAAACGCGCAGAGGTAAGAAAATTTTCTACAGTCGAAAATTTTCTTCGTATGCGTTATAACTGTTTCCCCGCAAACCGCCGACTTTGTGATGCTACGCATCAAAGTCGGTAGTCGGTTTCACGGTTTGCTAAGAAAACACTTATTTCAGTCGGGTCATGAAAACAATATATACGTAAGAAAAGGGATTGCAGTCAAAATCAGCAAATCTTCGATTTGCGATTTTGTTGCATAAGTTCGCCGACAATTTGCATGGCAAATTGGGCGAGCTAAGATTGGAAGGGCGAAGAGATGAATCAGTATATACTAATATTTATAACAGCATTTTTATTGGCACTGATATTTACACCTGTAGCAATTAAAATTGCACCAATCATTGGGGCAGTAGACATTCCGAAGGACAATCGGAGAATGCACACGAAAGCGATGCCGAGGTTTGGGGGCATGGCCATCTACATTGGAACGGTGGCTTCCATGCTGATCTTTCTCCCCTTCAGCACAAAACTGATGGGAGTAATCGCTGGTGGAACACTCATGTTCCTCGTTGGCATCATCGATGATTTGAAGAATTTACCGGCCAAGGTCAAACTCGGTTTTCAAATTCTATGCGCATTCATCCTGTTTCAATTCAGTGTAAGTATCGACTTTATTGGAAACCCCTTCGGAGAGGGATACTACTTCTTCCCATGGATCGTCAGTCTGCTGGTGACGGTCATCTGGATCGTAGGTATTACGAATACCATAAATCTCATTGATGGGCTGGACGGACTTGCAGGCGGCGTAGCATTTATTGCATCGATTTCCATCGGATATGCTGCTTACATCAACGGAAATACGGTGGCCAGCATGTCAATGCTGGCAATAGCAGGAGGAGCATTAGGCTTCCTGCCTTTCAATTTCAACCCGGCAAAGATATTCATGGGAGACGGAGGAGCACTGTTTCTGGGATTTATGCTGGCAGGTCTTTCCGTAATGAGCCCGATGAAAAGCGCTACGATGCTGGCGACTGTCGTTCCGGTTTTGGTGCTGGGCCTTCCCATCTTTGATACGGCCTTCGCGATCTTGAGAAGAGTGATCAACAAACGGCCCATTATGGAGGCGGACAAAGGCCATCTGCACCACCGCATCATGGCTGCGGGGCTGGGGCAGAAAAGAACGGTGCTTACACTTTATGGAATCAGCGGCATCATGGGTGTGGCTGCGATTCTCATCAGCAGGGATCTATTCATCGAGTCCGGGCTCCTGATTATAATCGCGTCGACCCTCATCTATGTTTTCCTGACTGACCCAAACAGCACGAACCTCCATCTGAAGGCGGTCAATACCGAAGTGTTGGAAAAGAAGCAGAAAAAACAGGAGGAATAGCATGAAAGTATTAACCGTATTTGGAACACGACCCGAGGCAATCAAGATGGCGCCTCTCGTTAAGAAATTAAATGAAGAACCGGAAATTGAGTCGATTTTATGCGTCACTGCCCAGCACAGGGAAATGCTGGATCAGGTGCTTGGTCTGTTCGAGCTGGTTCCCAATTATGATCTGAATATCATGAAACCAAACCAGACCATCAGCCAGATCACGTCCAATGTGCTGGTGGGCCTGGAAGCAATATTCATAAAGGAAAAGCCCGATATCGTGCTGGTCCATGGAGATACCACAACAACCTTTGCTGCATCGCTGGCAGCTTTTTATCAGCAGATCAGAGTAGGTCATGTAGAAGCGGGTCTCCGAACCTACGACAAGTATTCTCCTTATCCGGAGGAAATGAACAGGGTTTTGACGGGCCGCATGGCGGACTTGCATTTTGCGCCGACAGAGAGAAACCGGCAGAATCTGCTGCGGGAAGCAATCCCCGCGGATACGGTTTTTATCACAGGAAACACGGTCATCGATGCACTGCTCCAAGTAGCCGACAAACCTTATGAATTTGAGGATGAAACATTAAAACAGATCGATTTTGAAAAAAGGAGAGTAATTACGGTAACCTGTCATCGCAGAGAAAATCTGGGCGAGAATATGGAACAGATCTTCCATGCGATTAGAGACATTGCCACCGAATTTGAAGATACAGAGATTATTTATCCCGTGCACATGAACCCAAAAGTGAGGGAGACCGCCAATAAAGTCCTGGGAAACGCAGGCAGGATTCATCTGATTGAGCCGCTGCAGTACCAGCCCTTTGTTAACCTTATGGCCAAGTCCTACCTCATCATAACCGATTCCGGAGGCATGCAGGAGGAAGCTCCTTCTCTTGGAAAACCGGTGCTGGTGGTGAGAAGAGAGACGGAGCGGCCGGAGGCGATTGAGGCAGGTACCGTAAAGCTAGCGGGAGTTTCTAGGGATACCATCTATCAGATGACGAAAGATCTTCTTCGTGATGAAGAGGCTTACGGCAATATGGCCCATGCTGCCAATCCGTACGGCGACGGCCATGCCTGTGAAAGGATTATCAAGATACTATTGGAATATGGAAAACAAACAGCCTGTCATAATTGAAAGCAAACCCTTATACAAGACCCTTGCGAGGGTCGCTCTTCCTATTGCATTGCAAAGCCTTATCATGTCCTCTCTAAACCTTCTTGACAACCTGATGGTTGGAAGTCTTGGTGAAGTAGAGCTGGCAGCGGTAGGGCTTTCTTCGCAATTATTCTTTGTCCATTTTGGTGTCATGTTTGGATTTGCCAGCGGTTCTTCCGCTTTTATGTCACAATACTGGGGAAAACAGGACGTTCATAGTATTCGGAAGGTAGCCGGTTTTGCGGTTACGGTCTGCCTTGGCGTCAGCATGCTGTTCTTCCTGCCGGCGATCCTGATGCCGGAAAGGTTACTGGGCTTGTTTACCGACATTCCTGAGGTCATAGAGATCGGGAAGGGCTATGTGAGAATTGCTGCGATCAGCTTTCTGACCCTTGGCATTACCTATCCGTTATCGGCGGCGCTGCGCAGCACACAACAAACCAGCCTCCCCTTGAAGATCGGTGCAGTTATTTTTTCGACCAACACGGTATTAAATTTTTTCTTGATCTTCGGGAGTTTTGGAGCGCCCGAGCTGGGCGTCAAAGGAGCAGCCATTGCGACCGCTGTTTCCAGACTGATCGAGTTGACACTTTATCTCTATGTTATTTTTATAAGAAAAAATCTGCTCGCGGGAAAGTTCGGGGAATTTTTCGGCTGGCATAAGCCGCTTGTAGCCAGAGTCCTAGTGACCACCATTCCCGTTCTGGTGAATGAAACCATGTGGAGCATGGGAATGGCCACCTACAACGCAGCATACGGCAGGATGGGCGTTACGGAATTTGCGGCTGTCCAGGCGAGCAGTACCTTGAATACACTTTTCATTCTTGCAATTTTCAGCCTGGGTGATGCGCTGCTTATTCTGGTTGGACAAAGAATCGGAATGGGGCAGATGGAATATGCCTTTGCATTGACGAAACGGCTTCTGCGGATTGGAATCTTTGTGGGAGCATTATCCGGTGGGTTATTAATTCTGACCTCTCAATTTATCATCCGGCTGTTCAACTTTACGACCGAGGGGCAGCAATATGCACTGCTGATCATTTGTATATACGGCATTTTTATGCCCTTGAAGGTTTTCGGTGGGTTGAATATCGTAGGAACCTTGCGGTGCGGAGGCGATACCAGGTTCGCCATGTTTGTGGAAGTGGGATCAGTCTGGCTCATTGGGGTGCCCCTCGTCTTCTTCGGGGCTCTTTATCTGGGACTTCCGATCTACTTTGTGGTCCTTATGGCACAGACGGAGGAAGTGGTCAAGGGTATCCTTTGCTGGCGCCGTTTTCTTTCAAAAAAGTGGCTGAACAATCTCGTTTGCGACATATAGGAAAAAGGTTAGATTTTGGCATTTTTTCTCGAAACTTAGCATGACATAAAGTTGCACAATCCTCCGAGCCCATTAGATTCAATGGGTCCGGAGGTTCTTTTTTTAAATGACATAATTTTCAGAATGTTTATTTTTTAACGATGCTTTACTTTTCTGGATTTAGGACTATAATAAAAAGTAATTTATCAGGCTTTTATAACAAGAAAAACCAAATTAGAAAAATATGCAAGCATGCAGCTATATGTATTGTTCGTAGCCGCATTTTTTTTAAGGCTAAAATAATTTTCCTGATTATCTAATAAATGATTGGAAAATGCCGATAGGTTTAATGGAGGATATCTTATTTGACAAAAGATACTGTGACAATGCTGAAAAGAGTCATGTTGTATGACGGTATCATCCTGTTGTTATCGTTTGTCATTTCAATGATATTCTTTAAAGTTTTTACTGTGACCATTATCACCGGAGTTGCCATTGCTTTTATCAATTTCTTGTTGAACTCCGTAATCACTGAATATGTAATCAAAACGTCCAAGGGTGCCATATGGATCCCCGTCGGGGCAGTGGCAAGAGTAGCGATAGCAGGCGCTTTTGTTTTAATTCTATACAATGACGACATCAAAAACGTTATTGTATATTTAATCGGGTATAGTTTGCATTATGTCTCAGTGATTATCGCCGCGGCATCACAGAGTAAACAAATAAAGAGGGAAGGTAAATAAATGCATCTCAATCTCAATGCACATGAAGTGTTTGAATTTACAGTTTCGAATCATACGTTTGTCGTCACCATGAGCGTCATATTGCAGTGGGTAATCGTTGCTGTGATCATTGTTTCTGTTCCGCTGCTGACGCGAAATCTCAGCAAGATCCCATCGAAAAAGCAGACTGTGATCGAAGGCGTCGTAAACTTGTTCAATGGGCTGGTTTGTTCGAATTTGGGGAACGAATATAAGAAGCGGTTTGTCCCATTCATTGGAACACTCGGCATCTTTATTGTTATGATGAATATAACGGGACTGTTTGGTTTTGCGCCTTCCACCAAAGATATTAACGTTACTTTGACGTTAGCGTTGATCGCAGCCTTTGTAATCAACGCGAATTCCATCGCAAATAATGGACTGGGTGGATACCTTCACGGTTATTTAAAGCCGTTTCCATTTATGCTTCCTATGAATATCATCGAAAAGCTCACGATTCCATTATCGCTTTGTCTTCGACTTTTCATTAACATGCTGGTTGGAGTGGTATTTATGGAACTGATCTATATCGCCATGGGGCATTTCGCATTTATATTGCCGATCCCACTACATTTCTTTTTTGATCTTTTTGTTGCCGTGATCCAGACCTATGTATTTATAATACTGACCATAATATTTACGAAAACGGCAGTGGAAGAATAAGGTAATAACTGATGCGGGACAAGTATCAGATGTTATAAATAAAATTGTGAAAAACAAGACATAAAACTTAAGGAGGTTTAACTATGGATTCTACTGGATTGATAGCGGTAGGTGCCGGAATCGCTGCACTGGGTGTTGTAGGCGGAGCGATTGGTATTGGTATGATTGGATCAAAAGCTGTGGAAGCAGTTGCCAGACAGCCTGAAGCAAAAGGTGACATCACGTCCACTATGATTATCGGCATCGCATTTGCAGAAGTAACATCACTCTATGCGTTGATTGTTTCTATTCTGCTAATCTTTATGTAAGAGAGATTATGTCATACCTATTGATGGAAAATAAACCCGAAGGGGGGCCTCGCAGTATATGGAGGGGAATTTATTTACAATTTTTGCGACCTTAGTCAATTTCGTGATTCTTTTATTGTTTCTGAAACACTTTTTATTCGATAAAGTCAATAAAATTATCGATGACAGAAACAGCGAAGTGGCCGATACGGTTCATTATGCTGAAAATAGGGCACTCGAGGCTGAGAAGCTGAAAGAGTCTTACGAAAAGCAGATTGCAAGTCTGGAAAATAAGGGTCGTGAGTTTGTAAGAGAAGCTAAGTTAAAAGCCGATGCGCAGGCAAAAGATATTCTCCAGGAAGCCGAGAATAAAACGGCGATGCTGCTCAAACAAACAGAAGATGAAATCGAAAGACTGAAGAAAAAGTCTCTTCAAGAAATGAAGCAGGAAATAGGCGCGCTTGCTATTTTTGCTGCGGAAAAAATCCTGGAAAAAGAATTAGACCATCAGGAGCACCAGGCTGTCATCGGAAAAATAATTGACGAGGCGGGGAATTCGAAATGGCAGAATTAACAGTTGAAATCACATATGGCAAAGCTTTGTTTGAAGCAGCCACGGAGATGAATAAGGTAGATACCATTCTTGAAGAATTGAAGGAGATCAGTACGATATTTCAGAAGAATCCTGATTTCAACGAGTTTTTTTGTACACCTGTCATTTCTGGTCCTGAAAAAAAGCAAGTAGTCGAGCAGGTCTTTGGCGGTCGTATCTCTCAGGAAGCCTTAAACTTTTTGTTAGTATTGATCGATAAAAGAAGGATGGCCAGCTTTAACCGAATTGTTAAGGAATATCAGAAACTGATTAACCAAGATCAAGGAATATCTCTAGGAACTGTCTATTCAGTAGAACCCCTTACAGATATTCAGTTAAGTTCCTTTGAAGAAAAAACAGCGAAGCTGCTGCAGAAGAATGTGAAGCTTGTCAATAAATTAGACGCTTCCCTCTTGGGCGGAATAAAAATACTTATAGAAGGAAAAGCAATCGATGCATCCATCAGGAAACAACTCCGGGATCTTGAAGGCAGCATTAAGCAAGCATAAAAAGAAATATGTTTGTCCAATTACTAGCTCGCCCGATTTGTGAAACAAATCGATGGCGAACTTATGCAAAGAAATCATAAATCTATGATTTATAGATTTCGACTGCTAGAACAAGCAAGGGGTGATAATGATGAATTTAAAGCCGGAAGAAATCAGCGCAGTCATAAGAGAAAAAATTAAAAATTATAAAAAAGAACTGGATATTTCTGATTTTGGTACAGTAATACAAATCGGAGACGGTATTGCGCGTGTGTATGGTCTGGAGAACTGTATGGCGGGCGAACTGCTTGAGTTTCCGAATGAAGTCTATGGCATGGCGTTGAATCTGGAAGAAGATAATGTTGGTGCCGTAATTCTTGGCCCCGATAGAGAAATAAAAGAAGGCGATATTGTAAAACCAACAGGAAAAGTCGTTGAAGTTCCCGTTGGTCCGGAATTGATAGGACGTGTCGTCAATTCGCTTGGACAACCCATTGATGGAAAAGGACCAATTCGGACGAAGGCAACAAGACCGATTGAAAATCTGGCGCCTGGTGTTCTGCAGAGAAAATCAGTAAACCAGCCGCTTCAAACAGGAATCAAGGCGATTGACTCCATGATCCCGATCGGGAAGGGCCAAAGAGAACTGATTATCGGCGACAGACAAACAGGAAAAACTGCAATCGCAATTGACACCATCATAAACCAGAAGGAAGAAGACGTAATCTGTATCTACGTTGCGATCGGTCAGAAAAAATCCACTGTTGCACAGTTGGTCCAGGTTTTGGAGAACAAAGGAGCGATGGAATATACGATCGTGGTATCCGCTACCGCGAGTGATGTTGCTCCGATTCAATACATTGCGCCGTATGCAGGCTGCGCGATGGGGGAAGAATTCATGCATCAGGGAAAGAATGTGCTCATTATCTATGATGATCTTTCAAAGCATGCAGTAGCCTATCGGGCAATGTCTCTGCTACTTAGAAGACCACCGGGACGTGAAGCGTACCCGGGAGATGTATTCTATCTCCATAGCAGACTGCTGGAAAGAGCGGCGAAGCTTTCCGATGAACTGGGCGGCGGCTCAATAACCGCACTGCCGATCATTGAAACCCAGGCGGGTGATGTATCCGCTTATATTCCAACCAATGTAATATCGATCACAGATGGTCAGATATTCCTGGAATCAGAGTTGTTCTTTGCAGGGCAAAGACCAGCGGTAAATGCCGGTATATCGGTATCCCGTGTAGGCGGGAACGCTCAGATCAAAGCGATGAAGAAGGTCTCGGGTAAAGTAAAGCTCGAACTCGCTCAATACAGAGAGCTTGCCAGCTTCTCGCAGTTCGGCTCCGATTTAGATAAGGATACCAGGGACCGGCTGGATCATGGTGTAATTCTGATGGAGATTTTAAAGCAGCCGCAGTATGCGCCTGTAAAGGTCGAGCATCAGGTTATGATCATCTATGCAGCGACCCACCGTTTTCTTGCGGATATCCCTGTGGAAGAAATCAAGAAGTTCGAAAAAGAGATGTATGATTTCATGGACACACACCATCCGGGAATCGGCAAAGAAATTAAATCTACCGGAAAACTTGAAGACGAAAATGAAGAAAAATTAAAAGCTGCCATAATAGAATTCAAGAAAACCAGAAATTCTGACTGACAGCCCAATAAGAAGGAGGTGATGTCATGGCAGCAAGCAATATGAGGGACATCAAGCGGAGGATCAAAAGCGTCAACAGCATGGAGCATATTACAAACGCGATGAAGCTTGTATCCGCGGCAAAACTTAGGAGAGCCAAAAACACCTTTGAAAAGACAAGAGAATATTTTCATTACGTAACGGAATCGATCGAGGAGATTTTCAACAACGCAAATGAGGTTCCTTCCCATTACCTGAAGGGAAACCGGGAGATCAAGAATACCTGCTATATTATTATGACAAGCTCAAGAGGTCTTTGCGGCAGTTTTAACATCAATGTGATCAAGGAAGCGGCAAAAGAGATTGCGGACAATCCTGAGAAGCCGGTTATCGTAGCGGTTGGGACGAAAGGAAAAGAGTACTTCCAGAAACGGGGCTACGATATTCATGGCGAATATCTGCTTCCTCCGGAGAGCATCTCCTTCCTGGAAACCCATGAGATCAGTAAACCGATTATCGACATGTATAATGCCGGCAAGATCGACGAAGTGATTATGATATCCACTTCTTTTGCGAGTGCGCTGGAACAGAGAGTTGTAAAGACAACGCTGCTTCCTTTTGATATCCAGAGGGATCCTGATATTCCAAAGCATGAGCAACAGGTGGACTATGAACCGTCCGTTGGTGAGGTGTTCAACTACCTCGTACCAAAGTATGTCGAAATCATGATTTACGGTGCGATTGTTGAATCCGCTACCTGTGAGCATGCAGCAAGACGTATGGCGATGGAAAATGCGACGGAAAATGCAAGAGAGATGATTGGCGAACTGACCCTCTTCTATAACAGAACGAGACAAGCAGCTATCACAAATGAAATTTCGGAAATCGTTGGCGGCGCCGAAGCGCTGAAATAAATCAATTTTAGGGCTTGCGTATAAAAATTTGCCCAATCAAGTTTACGAAGATAATTTTGCGCAAGACGAGGCGCGGCTGATGAGTGCGACGCGTGCGTATACTGACATACGCAAGCAAGCACGAAGAAGCCAGCAACAAAGTATTGCACAAAATTAGCGAGTAAGGAGGGAAAGATATGAGTCATAAAGGTACCATACATCAGATTATCGGACCTGTAATCGATATAAAATTTTTGCCGGAGGAAATGCCGGAGCTGCTCAATGCAATCCACATTGATTTTTCCGATCGGGATATTGTCGCAGAAGTAGCGCAGCATATCGGTGATGATGTAGTCAGATGTGTTGCCCTATCCTCCACGGATGGACTGACAAGAGGCATGGAAGCGACGGACAGCGGTGCACCGATCAGTGTACCTGTTGGAAAGGAAGTTTTGGGCAGACTGTTTAATGTAATAGGCAATACCATTGACGAGAAAGGACCCGTAGAAACAGACAGAAGAATGCCGATCCACAGAGCCGCACCTGACTTTGAAGAACAGGATACCAGTGCACAGATATTTGAAACTGGGATCAAGGTCGTTGACCTGATCGCACCATACACCAGAGGCGGAAAAGTCGGCCTTTTCGGTGGCGCCGGTGTAGGGAAAACGGTGTTAATTCAGG
>Ga0366800_1030_pt1 | contig 24213 bp, 23 predicted proteins | sample BONcelN113001E14_FD_207034 | JGI IMG/M metagenome (GOLD analysis project Ga0366800, IMG submission 207034) | Enriched cells from coal bed in the Powder River Basin, Montana, United States - BONCAT cells N11 rep3 HSBNCT.N11.300.1.E14 ...
CAGAAAATTTTTTGGTAAAAGATGCAGTGAGGGTTGGGATTATGAATCAGAAAAAGAATCGTAGTATTGGAGTTAAGGTCAAATGGGGGATCACAGCAGTTCTGGTGATTGCGGCAGTTTGTTTTATTCCACAGGGGGATGCGTCTGCTATTGGGGCATCAGACATAGGAGTAAAGATTGATGGGGAAGCAGTGGTGCTCCAAAGCGGATATGGTGAGCCTTACATAGACACAAACAGCAGAACATTGGTGCCGCTGCGCGGTGTAATGGAAGCCTTCGGCGCGGCAGTATCCTGGGACAGTGATAGTAGTACAGCTAGTGTTGCAAAAAACGGAATCATGGTTCAGGCGACAATTGGACAGGCTTACATTTATGTAAATGGTGTCCCCGTGACAAATGATACCTCTGCGGTGATCAAGAATGAACGAACCTATCTGCCGATCAGAGCCGTCCTTGAGGCCTTTGGCGCAGGCGTTTCGTGGGATGAGGAGGGCAGAACTGTTGTTGTCAGATCGGATGGGACGGTTGAAGAAAGCCCCGGAAACATCAATCGAGGGGAAAACACAGCGCGAAGCGGAGAGCTTGACGCCATGTGGATTTCGTTCCTGGAGTATATGGAAATGCCGAAGGATGAAGCGGGTTTTCGGGCAGCTATTGATACCATGTTTGACCGTTGCGTGGATTTGGGAATGAACGCGGTTATTGTTCACGTCCGCTCACATAGTGACGCAATGTATCCATCTCAATATTATCCATGGTCCACGTTTGCCGGCGGGGCCCAGAGCGTAGATCCAGGGTATGATCCGCTTCAATATATGATTTCGGCAGCCCATAGCAGAGGACTTGAATTTCATGCCTGGCTAAATCCGTACAGAGTGACTGGATACGGCTGCTATTGGCCCCAGGTGGATGCAAGTAATCCTGCAAAGGTTTGGCTTTCTGACAATGACACAACCAATGACAGATGGGTACTTTTACATAAAGGAGAATATTATTTAAATCCATCGGTTCCTCAGGTCCGAAAGATGGTGGCAGACGGAGTTGAAGAAATTGTTTCGAATTACGATGTGGACGGGATCCATTTTGATGATTACTTTTATCCCTCTGTTGTTGATAGTGATCCTGCAATGTATTTTGATAAGCCGGAATATGATGCTTCAGGGAGCACCCTTAGCATTGCAAACTGGCGTCGAAATAACGTAAACAGGATGGTCAAGGATGTTTACACGACAGTGAAGAACGCTGACCCAAACATAGAATTTGGAATCAGTCCTGCAGGCAATGTGGATAATCTGCGCAAGGATACGAGTTACTTTGCTGATGTGGATACATGGCTGTCCGAGCCGGGCTATGTGGATTACATTATGCCGCAGCTTTACTGGGGGTTTGAGAGAAGAGATTCTTCGGGAAATATTGCGGCGTACGCGTATGAGAATAACCTGAAAACTTGGATCGCTCTTGCGGCAAAGGGAAATGCAAAATTATATATCGGTTTGAATATGGCCAATGCAGGAACGAAGGTTTCCGACAACAATTCGGTTTCCGAATGGCTTCGTTACGATGATATCATCGCGAGACAGGTATTAGCAGCCAGAGCGACGGGAAAAGTGGATGGCTTTGCTTTTTTCAGATATGCTACGTTTCATAAGATCGAGGCACAGAAAGAAGTTAGAAACTTACGGGAAAAATTGTAATATTGAAGGAGGCAAAAATATGAGCAAGACCGGTAAACGTGTGTTAATCGGCATGATGTTATGCACATTGATCATCATAAGCCTACCTGCAATGGCCTCGGCGAATTCTGCCGAGCCGCCGTCACTGGTCATACTCATTAACAATCCGCCCGACGACCTTTCCATTGTAATGGAATCCGATGAAAATCAACAGTCAGCGATCGTACGGAAGGTAGCATGGGAAGGATATTATGTTTTTTATTCGCGGGATATGCAGGTCGATGACGAGTACACCTTCAAGATCACCACAAATGGGGAGAACTTTGATTGCACCCTTGATGCACCCTTACGGGGTTATAACAACGTAGTCACCTTGGATATCGCCGATCGTGAATTCAACCCCGGCACATACCCGTTTCGTTCGGTGCTTCTAGTGTCTATCCGGTTGCTGCTTACGCTTATCCTTGAAGGCATCCTATTCTGGTTCTTCGGGTTTCGGCAGAAAAGCAGTTGGCTTGCATTTCTTGCCATCAACCTTATTACGCAGGGCGCATTGAATATCTTGCTGAATAGTGGAGATTTCTTTATGCCAAGCTATTTGATCCTTGGCTTGCTGATCGGAGAGTTTTTTGTCTTCACGGCTGAAATGATCGCACTTCCATTTTTCATCAAGGAGCATAAGGTGATCCGTATCGTGATATATGCATTTACGGCAAATGTTATAAGTTTGATTGCGGGAAGTTATCTTATCACAATTTTGCCGGTTTAGAATTCATCCAAAGCCACTGAATTACAAAATACAGAAAACGGGAGAGCATTTCTCCCGTTTCCTTGTAAGAACAAGACGAACAATAATAAATAATTGGTTTGGTATAGACGAAATGGTGTAATAATTATAACGAGGTGATGAATCGCCCCACCTCGTTGAAAATACGTAATACAAGGAGGCTTTATGAACAATTCGAAAGAATATGATCCGAAATTTACACGGTTTCATGATTTGATGAAATTCCGTGTAAGAGAAATCCTTTTGGTGTCGACCCCATATGATTCCTTTGTATTGGAAGAGGACGGCCAGCTTTCCGACAAGATATTCAGTGAATATTTGGGCTTGAATCTGCAGTTTGTTCCAAGAATTGCGCATGCATCCTCAGCTGAGGAGGCGTTTGAAGCACTAAGAACAAGAACCTATGACCTTGTCATTACGATGCCGCATATCAGCGACATGAATTCTCTGGAATTCAGCAGACAGGTAAAGGAAGCATATCCGGAAAAACCGATCGTTATGCTGACCTATGAAGCTTTGGATAACGAAACGCTCAGTATCATCAGAGAGGCAAAGTCAATTGATAGAGTCTTCGTCTGGTCGGGAAACAGTCAAATATTTCTTGCAATTATCAAATATGTAGAAGACCGGGGAAATGTTGAAGAAGACAGCCAACAGGGCGTGCAGGTAATTTTAGTAGTCGATGATTCTCCGAATTATTATTCGCAGTTTTTACCCTTGATTTATACAGAGATCATGAAGCAGACTCGATACCTGATCTCCCACGCGGTGAATGATCTTCATCGCTTACTCAGGATGCGTGCAAGACCCAAAATCTTATTAGCCGACTCCTACGAAGAGGCAATGGAAATTGTTCATAAATACAAGAACAATTTGCTTGGTATCGTATCTGACATCGCCTTTCTGAAAGAGGGCGTCGTTTATGGCGAGGCCGGTCTGGAGCTATCTGTCAAGGTCAGAGATCTGATCCCCGACCTCCCAATGCTGCTGCAGTCGGAAGAAACGGACAATATTGAGAAAGCGGAGAAGCTTGAGATGAGCTTTCTTGACAAGAATTCACCCAATTTATTACGGGAGCTTCGCAGTCATATATTGGATAATTATAGCTTTGGAGAATTTGCGTTCAAGAATGCACAAGGAGAGGTTATTTCAAAGGTATCTGATATCTCAAGCTTTGAAAGGGCATTACAGGCGTTACCGGATGAGAGTCTTGTTTACCACGCCATTCATCATCACTTTTCCCGCTGGTTCAGGGCCAGAACTGAATTTGAGGTGGCAGATGAGCTGAGACAGAGAGAGTCAAGTGCGCCTGAAAACATAAAGAACTTTAGGGAATTCATCATAGACTGTCTTGATCGGATTTTCAGAAGCTACCAGAAAGGAGTTATCATTGATTTCGGATTTTCCAGAATGAATTTTGATAATTCTTTTGTCAGACTCGGAAGCGGATCATTGGGTGGAAAAGCAAGAGGGGTAGCGTTTTTCAGATCCTTGATCGTCAATTCGGACATCCAAAAGAAATATTCCGACGTAAAATTAAAAATTCCAAGCTCCTTCGTAATCGGCAGTGACGTCTTTGAGGAATTCATGCATGTGAATGATCTTCAGGAAATGGCGGTCAATACGACGGATGAGGAAGAAATTTCCCGGAGGTTTCTTGCTGCGCCGCTGCCTGATGTCATTGCCGATAACCTGCGGATCATGATCAACGAAATTGATTATCCTCTGGCAGTTCGCTCTTCAAGCATTCTTGAAGACTCACAGGTATTGCCCTTTGCCGGGATCTTTAAAACGTATATTATCCCCAACTGCAACCAGGATGCTGAAGTCCGATTAAAGCAGCTCATCGACGCGGTAAAGCTGATCTATGCTTCCGCATTTTATCAATCACCAAAGGGGTATGCTAAAAATGCCGATGTACGGATTGAAGAAGGGTCCATGTCTATTCTGATACAGCAGCTTGTCGGCGAGAGACATGGGGATATATTCTATCCTGCCATATCAGGTGTTGCGCAGACCTATAATTATTATCCTTATTCCTATATGAAACCGGAGCAGGGAATCGTAAGTCTTGCGATTGGCTTTGGAAAAGCGATCGTAGACGGTGGGCAGGTATACACCTTTTCGCCAGCCTACCCAAAGCTGAATCCTCCATTCTCAACGACGACCGAGTTGATGAAAAATACACAAACAAGCATCTACACCCTTGATTTGAACGAGTCTTCGAAACCGCTCACTAGAGATGATGAAAGTACCTATCGAAGAATCACACTGAAACGTGCGGAAGAAGATCAAACGCTTCAGCTGGTAGCAAGCACCTATTCCCCAGAGAACGATTATGTCATGGATACCTTTGCGGTGAGCGGTCCAAAGATCGTTACCTTTGCCCCGATCCTGAAATATAATTCGTTTCCTTTGGTCGATATCGTCAAGGATCTTTTTGAACTCGGTAAAAATGCCTTTGGGACAGATGTGGAGATAGAATTCGCAGTGAATATCCCGGTTGACAAAGAAAAGACCCCTGAGTTCTATTTCTTACAGATCCGCCCAATGGTAGCAGGCAGAGAAGCTCGTGAGGTCGGGATTGAGGATTACAAGGAAGAAGACGTGATTTGTACCAGTGGACACATTATTGGGAATGGGGTCTATAAAAATATTTATGATATTATTTATCTGGATCCCGACCAGTTTGATATCGGAAAATCAAACCAGATCGCTTCAGAAATCGGGGAATTGAACGAGCGACTGATGAATGAAGGGCGAAGATGTATTCTTATGGGCTTTGGGAGAATCGGTACCTCCGATCCATGGCTCGGCATACCACTCGCATGGTGGCAGATGTCCCAGACAAAAGTGGTGGTGGAGGCGGATCTGGAGCATCTTTCAGTGGAACCTTCCCTTGGAAGTCACTTCTATCATAACCTGACATCCTTAAAAATGGGCTATTTTCATATCGGCAAAAAGCCCGGAAGTGGGGACTTGATTAAATGGGATAATCTGAAGCAAGCCACGGTTGTGCAAAGAACCAAACATGTGAAGCTCGTACGGTTTGAAAAGCCGCTCATCATAAAAATAGATGGGCAAAGCAGCAGAGGTGTAATCCTGAAGCAGGAATGAAAAAAGAAAAAGAATAAAGAAAAAGTGTTTTCAACGTTCCGCGAACGGAACTCCTACGCAAGCGAAGCTTGCTACGCTGTCCGTTTTGCCATTGCAGCTAAAGCTGCGGCAAAAAAGCATGGAAACCGCCGCCTTTAAGATGCTTTGCATCAGAGGCGGCGGTTTTACGGTTTCGGTTGAAAATACTTTTCCAGTTCGCGCAATTACTCGAATGGGAATCGGATATCGAGCTTCAGATCATTACGTACGGTGATGAACTCCTTCTGCACCGCTTCTCCCACCGGAACGCCCTTGTCCTTTCGTTCCAGCCAAGAGAGATACTCTTTTTCTCCGGCGGTATAGATCCTGCTTTCTCCTGGCGCAAGTGTGGAAGCGCGGAGCTCACGTAAGATATCGCCGGTGGTTTTCTTGAAGCTCTCAGCGCCAAGAAATGCTTCCGTATCAATGGCAATAAAGAAATGCCCGAGATGATACGGAACCTTTTCTCCTTGCGCACCGAGTCCGGTGAGCATTTTCATGTAACTTCCCGCCTGCAGTGCGGCGGACAGGATTTCTACTACGGTGGCATAGCCATATCCCTTATACCCTGCAAGTTCCTCACCGATGCCACCGAGGGGGGCCAATGCTGCATTTTCCTTCACAAGATCCTCCAGAATTTTGACGCTGTCCGTCATCGCCTTTCCGTCATGGCCTACAACCATTCCGGCAGGGGTAGCCTCTCCTACCCGTGCATAATATTCGATTTTACCCCGCTGGGTGATACTTGTGGCACAGTCAAGCACGAAAGGAAACTCCTCATCGGTGGGCAGTCCAAAGGTGAGCGGATTGGTTCCCAGCATATTTTCCACCCCGAAGGTTGGAGCGATGGACGGCCGTGCGTTGGTACCCGTGATCCCGATCATATTCTCCTTCGTTGCCATGGTGGTATAATACCCCGCGATGCCATAGTGGGTTGAATTTCTTGCGGCAACCATACCCATTCCATATTTTTTCGCCTTTTCAATGGCCATGGTCATGGCCTTGTAGCCAACGATCATCCCCATGCCATCATGGCCGTCGACCACTGCCGTCGTGGGCGTTTCTTTCAAGATCTCGAATTCTGTAACCGGCTTCTGAATGCCTGCATGGATACGGTCGATATAGATCGGCTTGAAGCGGTTGCAGCCGTGGCTTTCTATGCCTCGCCTGTCGCTTTCCATCAGAACTTCAGCGCAGATCGATGCCTCATCACGGGGCACGCCGATTTTCTCGAACGCAGACGTCATAAATTCCCCTACCAATTCCCATGATAGATAAGGTCTGGTTTCCATAATATCCTCCATTACTTTACTGTTCTATTTGAGTTTTCAGTTTTACTTCCTAGCTCATTATAACGTATAAGTAGAAAATTTTCGACTACAGAAAATTATCGTAAAGGTATATAATGGATTTATCAAAAAGAATTTTTAAACCTGACATATAGTTGTCAGGTTTCCATGCTATGATCAAAGAAAAAATAAAAGGAGGCATATCATGGGATATCAATTTGAATTAATCGACGAAAAGGAACAAGCAGTTCTTTCTATGCGCATCAGGTCGGCGGTGGGCAATCTGCCCCAGGAATTTGGGAGAGTATACGGTGGGATTCTTCAATACCTGGAGGAAATCGGTGAAAAGACAGAAGGCCCAGCGTTTGGAGCGTATTACAACATGGATATGGAGAATCTTGATGTTGAGATTGGTTTTATCATGCCAAAACCGATTGGGGGTAAGGGTGAGATCCAATCAGGAAAGATCCCGGCAGGCAAGCAGGTGTCCTGTCTGTATCAAGGCCCCTATGCTGAGATGGCGCATGTTTATGATGCAATGATGACCTGGATCGGCGAGAATGGACATGCCCCAACAGGTGTGAGTTATGAATATTACTATAACTCGCCGGCAGAGGTGCCTGAGAGCGAGCTTTTGACCAGGATCGTATTCCCACTGAAATAGAAAGGGTAAAACAGCATGGAGGTATTTGAATGGCTTCTTGCGTCTGACAATTCATCGGTCAGATACAGAACCCTAGTGGAATTGATGGATCGGGGCGGATCGGAAGAAGCGTGGGAAGCGAAAAAAGAGATTCCGGAATCCAAACCCGTCAGAAAACTGATGGAAGCGATGCATCCTGACGGATACTGGCTGCAAAAAAATTACAAGGGCAGGATCATCGGAGACGGAGTGGAATACGGAAGCTTTGGGACCACCCATTTTTGTTTGTCCTATTGTGCAGAGCTTGGCTTGGATCGAAGCCAGCCCTTTATTGAAAAGGCGGCTTCGAGATACCTCAACTTGCAGAAGGAGGACGGTGACTGGTGGGAGCATATCTCCTGCCTGTATGGTTACAACATCCGCACCTTTGTCATGCTGGGATACCGGGATGACAAAAGGGTTCAGAAGGCAATCGATCTATTGCTCAGCACGAAAAGACCTGACGGCGGATATCTTTGTAATATGCACGAAAAAGGAAAAGGCAAACCGCCCAAAAGCTGTATCCGTGGATCAGCAAAAGCGCTGTTGGCTTTTTCCGTACTTTCGGAATATTGGGAGCATGAGCGATGTCTGGAACTGGTGGACTACTTTCTGAACAGAAACGGCATTTTTAGAAATAACGACCCGAAGCGCTTTGCCAGTCGGGATATGGAAAGGGATTCCTTCCCGATCACGTGGGGAACGAATGTCTGGGAAATCCTGTATGCGCTCAGTAGGATGGGCTACGGAAAAGACGAAAGACTGTGCGATGCATGGAGGATAATGGAGAGCAGAAAGGATGCCGACGGCAGATACCTTCTCCACCAGACACCGGGGCAGTGCCTCTGGAAGGTCGGAAAAGCAGGAGAACCGAATCAATGGATTACCTTATACTGCATGCTGGCAGAAAAATACAAGGGGATCACTGTTCATAAATGATGGCAGTTGAAAAGGGGGATTGGAATGGAATGGAATGAATTATATGGCCTCGGCCAGGGCCCCGAGTTGGAAGACATTCGGGATTTTATCGGGAAGGCAGCACCGCTATGGAACGAATTGCAGGATTTTATAGAAGGCACCTATCATGTGCCGTCCAAAATGTCCTACAGCAAATGCTCAGCTCAGCCCGGCTGGAATATGAAATATCAAAAGGGAGGGAAATCTCTTTGCACCCTATATCCGATGGAAGACTTTTTCATCGCACTGATCGTCATCGGGACAAAAGAAGAGGCGGAAGTGGATGCCGCTATGACGTTGGGATATTTTACCGACGACTTATATGAACTCTATCAGAGAACTTCCTTTTCCTGCGGCGGACGCTGGCTAATGATTCGTGTAACGAAGCGGGACGTGCTTGAAGATGTGAAACGCCTAATTTCCATTCGAGTGAAACCGAAGGGCTGAAGCCATTTCCAATTTACGCTTCAATGAACAGGAAAATTATCCACCAGAATGGGCCCAGGAGCAAGAATGGGAACCATGATTATTTGGTTCTCAAGCTTATAGATTGCTGCAAAGGCAGGGGTAGAACAATAGCCTACCGTTCTCATTTTACCTTTCGAAAACAGAGGTGTCTTCTGGTGCTGTGTAATCATATCCTTGATCAATTCATCAATATCCCCTTCATATCCAAGCAGTTTCATATATTTCATCATTCCGTTGATGTTTGCTGCTATGGGGCCAATTTTTCCTTCAGCCTCTAAATAAACCTGATTTGTAAAATTAATGAATTCTTTGACGGCTTGTTTGTTTCGTATTGGCACTACTGTTTTCATTCTTATATCTCCTTCTTATGTTAATATTTCCGAAGAGCATATGATTATTAGTAGTAAAATACGGGCATTTTTATTTCATCAATTTTCGTATTAATTTAAAATTCTTCTCCGTATACGGATGATAGCGCATCGGCAGATCGAGCCAGGTTGACTTCTTTATCATGCTGCGGTAATGGGTGAAGGTATCGAAGCTCAATTTGCCGTGATAGCTCCCCATGCCGGAAGCACCCACGCCTCCGAAACCCATGAGGGGATTGGCCAAATGGATGATGGTGTCATTGATACAGCCTCCGCCGAAGGAGCAGGTGTCCAGTATTTTTTTCTCCGCTGTTCTGCTCTCCGTAAATAAATAAAATGCAAGGGGTCTCGGGAGGGAACGGATCAATGTAATGCATTCGTCAAGCTCTGTATACGTGATTAGCGGAAGGATCGGTCCGAAGATTTCCTCCTGCATGATCGAGGAATCCGGGGTAATGTTTGTCAGTACCGTAGGCTCGATAAACCTTCTGCCTTCGTCGATGCCGCCGCCGATGACAGCCGTTTCTCCTTCCAGCAAGCGTGTCACGCGTTGAAAGTGTTTCTCGCTGATTATGACGGGCATGGCGGACAGATTCCCCTCGGGGAAGAACTCTTTCAGCGCTTTCGCGTATTCTTCCAAAAACTGATCCTTAACAGACTGCTGAATCAGCAGATAATCAGGAGCCACACAAGTCTGCCCTGCATTGAGCACCTTCCCGAAGGCGATGCGTTTGGCGGCAAGCTTCATATTGGCCGTTTCATCCACGATAACAGGACTTTTTCCGCCCAGTTCAAGGGTAACAGGCGTCAGGTTTTTCGCTGCGGTCTCCATGATCGCCTTACCAACCTCAACGCTTCCGGTGAAGAAGATATAGTCGAATACTTCCTCGAGAAGGGCATTGTTCTCCTCTCTGCCTCCCTCTACAACTACAAGATATTCAGGTGGAAAGGTCTCGCCAATGATCTTTGCAATGGCACTGCTGGTTGCAGGAGCATAGGCGGATGGCTTGATGACAGCGCAATTACCCCCAGAAATCGCACCCACCACCGGCACAAGGCAGAGCTGAAGGGGATAGTTCCAGGGTGACATGAGCAGTGCTACTCCATAGGGTTCCGGAACCACGAAGCTTTTTGCGTGGAACTGGGTGATCGGTGTTCTGACTGATTTCGTCCGGACCCATTTGGGCAGATGCTTCAGGTGGTAACGGATCTCTTCCAGCACCATGCCGGTTTCGGTCATATAGGTTTCAAAGGGCGATTTGTTCAGGTCGGATTTCATCGCCTCGCTGATCAGGGCTTCGTTGTCCTGCAGCGCCTGCCGAAGCTTGCGGAGGGCGTCCATCCGGAAGGATAAGGGACGGGTAGCCCCGCTTTGGAAATATTCACGCTGATGCGCGACTAAGGAATCAAAATTCATGGTATTCCTCCAATATTTTCATAGATAAACTCATTTTAACCTTAAGACAAGGTCCTGTAAAGTGCAAGGTAATTACTATTCGCGGTAAAAGGAAACTTTGAGGATATGATCGATTCTATTTGGCGATATTTCCTACATAATAAAACAAGGAGGATGAAACATTTCGTTTCATCCTCCTTGACTATTTTGCTCTCTGTAAATTCTGTATTATTCAGCCGGAGCAGCTGCTTCCGCTTCCTCAACGATCACTTCTCTGACCGCCTTTATAGTGGCATACACTTCATGTTCCGCATCCAGTATTTTAATCTCTGCAGGCAGGTGGAAATCGGTCGCGGTGATGGTATCTTCTGCTTCTTTTCCTGAGACGTCAACGACGATCATATCAGGCATAAGTGCGACTTTTCCAACGACTTCAATTTCAGATTTGTTCACATGTACATGCAGAAACCTTGGTTCCAATTCGGAAGAGCCACTGAAGGTAATGGGCAGCTGCATTTTAACCTCTTGATCCTTTGAGACCAGTTGAATTGCAACATGAATGATTTTCCGTTCCACAGGATGAGTCTGCACTTCCTTTATAAAACCAAATTTTTTCTCTGCACCTGATTCAACCCACACCTTGGCATTCAGTCCGTGCTTCATTACGATTTTGTTCAGCGCTTTGGTTTCAAATTGTACAGAGGCAGAAGTGGTACCGGGCCCGTTAAGAACGCCGGGTATAAACCCTGCATCTCTGACTTTCTTAGGATTTTCAATTCTATCCATCGCTTTTAAAGTTGTTACTTCCATAATAGATCTCCTTTTGGCTTCCCGCCATTTTTTCTCTAATTTATCCTACCGTCCCCTTGATTCTATACTAATCATAGCCGAAGTCAAGCTTTGCTGAGGAAAGGAATCCGATTGCCCTCGTAAAAGGGAATATACAATCGCATTTTAAGTATTGGTTTTAAGGAGCCAAAATATACTACTATGGCATTTTTACGATCAGATCAGCTTCTTTTCAAATCTCCGATAAAGAATTGTGATCCAAAGGAAGGACGTCAGAAGGGCCGGCAAGATGGAAAGATAATCCTCTCCATAACATAATTTGGCGATCCAAAAGGAAGGCAAAACAGAGAAAAGATACTGAATATCCGAGAAGATGAAAAACGGAACCAGAAGCCCAAACATCATGATTCCCGATAGTTTGGAAACAGCCATACCTTCCACTCTGTTGTGTGAAAAAGACACAACAAGAAGAGAGAGCACAATGCTGAAGATGCTTGCAAGAAAGCAGGTCACAAGCATCAAAGAGAGAGGCCATAGGGTCAAAGAAAACAGGCTCAAAAGTATTACCGAAACGATGAAGGAGATCAGCGCCGGAAGTACAAATCGGGATACCAGATATCCTTTCTTGCCAACGGGGGTCACCGCTAGGTAGCCGGAGATATTTTCATCTGACTCGGTCAGGATCACCATGGAAGATGCAAAGCAGAATAGAAACGGAGTCAATATGGCCATGAAAAGGTCGATCAAAAGATAGTAATCGGCCAATATGGTTGGAAGGCTGAAATAGCTACAAAGCAAAGCCTCAATATATGGGATTCCGAATCGGAAAAAGAGTGCGGCTAAAAGCGGAGCAATACAGACGGCATAAAGCATGCTGTCCCTGGATATCTGACGGATAAACATGGTAAAGGAACGGAATAATGGCGTCATAGCTTCACACCTCCCACGGATCTCAGCATTTTCCTTACGATTCTTTCTGCAAGTAGGGTAAAAAACAAGGTCCATATTATTAAAATGATCAATGCCGGCAAGGAACTACCGCTTCCCCGTAGAAGCTCGATCAGGCTGATGCCGGGGTGAAACAGGAGCCAGCTTTTTTTATATCCCAAAAGCCATGCGATGGCCGGTAAATTGATGATCAATTCGGCCGGAATCGTTGCGATCACAAATTGATTCAGGGAAGAGATCCTGCATGCAAAAATCAGCCCGATTGCTGAAAAGAGACAGGAGCAGAGGAAAACTCCACTGACAAAGTAAAACGGTTTGTTGATCACCTCGCTTGAAACTCCGATGGCGATCGCGACGATGGTTGAAATTAAACCGATGGAGAAAAGCTTTGAAAGGACATATTCAAAGGGCTTAACCGGAGAGATGGCGACACTGTTTAAAACCCGTTCACTCTTTTCAAACAGGACGATGGCCCCCATGAAGTAAAGCCCCATGGCAGCAGGATCGGAAAAAATCATCAGAATCGCAGCTGTTTGTCTCCATTCGTTAGGCAACGCAAACAATACCCCAATATAGAGGAGTGAAAAAATCAGGTAAATATAATAAAAGCCGTATTTGAATTGAAATCGGACGTCACCGAGAAAAAGCGCCATGATTCTCATTGCAGCTGCCTTCCGGTCAATTCAACAAATAGGTCATTCAGCGTAGGCTCCCCTGAATGGATGGAGAGGAGCTGATTTTTTTGGATCAGCTGCATCAGTTGTTTATCTTCAGCGGTCTGGTTCGTTGGTATTTCAGCGGAGCGTTCCTTACCGTTTTCTAAATAAGTATACATTATTTTAGAGGCTCCTTTGGACATAATCAGGTGATGGGGCGTATCCAATGCCCTTATTTTGCCGTCTACGATAAAGGCTACCCGGTCGCAGAGCTCGGTTGCATCAAACATGTTATGGGTTGTCAGGATGATGGTCTTGCCTGCTTTTTTTTCGGACAGGATCAGATCCTTCATCACGCGGGAATTGGATGGGTCAAGGCCGGAGGTGGGTTCATCCAAGAATAACAAAGCCGGATCGTGAAGAAGCGCTTTGATGAAATTTAATCTGGATTTCATGCCCTTTGAATAATCTGAGACTTTTTTATTTGCATCGTTTATCAGCCCGACACTGGTCAGCAGCGCATTGATATCCCGCTGTTTCTTATAAAGAGAAGCGAAGAATTTCAAGTTTTCATAAGCGGTAAGCTTTTCATAAAGACTCGGAAATTCAAAATCCACACCGATGTTTTCATAAAAACTATTTTTGCGACCTTTTGCTTCTTCTCCGTTTACCGTAACATTCCCACTGTAATCTGTTAGAAGTCCTGTCAGGATTTTCTGCAGGGTACTTTTCCCTGCTCCCGATGGTCCTAAAAACCCGAAAATTTCGCCCGGACTGACATCAAAACTGACATCTTCTATAAATGCGGCTTTTGTATAGCTGAATTGAAGATTCTTCACGCTGATCATGCTTTATCTCCTCCAAACATTTGAATCACAATCCCATGGATCATGATTTTCAGAGCATCATCGAAAACCTCTTCGCCGATCTCATGCTTATGAAGCATTGACAGAAATACGCCTCTCAAGGCGGCGCTGAATACCCGGGTTTGGTCTGTTTTAAGACCCGGAACCAGAGAGAGCAGCTGTTCAATGCTGAAATCATCTTTTCCTGAATGTCTAGCCGCGATCTCGGGCGGCAGCTTCCGAAGCATCATTTCCAATTCACCTTCGGTCATAAATTTCAGGAGAAAAGAATCCACCGCCAATTTATATAAGTTAAAGGTCAGTTCAGTCAGCTTTTCGGGATCGATATCCTGCTTGAGAGAGGCGATCTCAGAAAGCATCTTTTCATGCAGTTCATCATGAAAATAACTAAATACATCATAGAAAAGAAGTTCCTTAGAATTGTAGAACAAATAAAAGGTTCCTTTAGGGATATTTACTCTTTTTACAAGCTCATCTACGGTTGTTTTCCGTACGCCATATTGTACAAGGCAATGCTTTGCCTCCTCCATAAGGCGCTGCTTTATGAATTCCCTTTCGATTTTCGTATAACGTTTCGGCATCCTATTACCTCGCTGAAAACTAACTGACCAAACTAATAATTATAGTCAATATAATATCACTTTTTCACCTCCTGTCAACAGAAAAACTGCCATTTGGAAAAAGTTTAGTAATATTCTGAAACTGGACAGGCAGTATCATACGGTGTAAAATAAGCTTGGATAATATTGGTATAAAAATATCCTATTCGCGATAAATCCGAGGAGGGATCATAGTGAAATACAAATTACCATTAATTGTTGTGGACGATATGGAACGCTCGAGAAAATTCTACGAAGACCTACTTGGACAAAAGGTGATTCTGGACTTTGGCGAAAACATCACCTTTGGCGGCGATTTCTGCTTGCAGACAAAGGATAGCTGGAGAGGCTTCATTGGCGACTGTGAGGATACGATTATGTTCCGGTCCAATAATTTCGAATTATATTTTGAAGAAAAGCAGTTTGAAAAGTTTGTTGAAAAACTGAAGTGCTACGGTGTTGAACTGATTCATGATGTCCGGGAATATCCGTGGGGACAGAACGTGATCCGGTTTTACGACCCTGACATGCACGTCATTGAAGTGGGAGAAAGCATGGTAAGTGTGGTCAGGCGTTTCCACGACCAGGGTTTATCCGTTGAGGAAATTGCAGAGAGAACCCAGCATCCATTGGAATTTGTGAGAGACGCACTCAATGAGAAATTCCAGAAAAAGCTGATTGCCGTAAAGTTCGCTGATGAAACAAAGTAAGCAATCCAGGTCAAGAAATATTTTCTCCAATCATTTATCCTATGCATAGGAGATAAGAAAACGGTTTGTTTTCAATATCAGCCGGGGGAATCCAATGAAGGAGGAAGGAAAATGAGCGAAAAGAATAATACAAAGGCAGTCTTTGTTCAGATTGTGGAACGTCCTGCCAGAAAAGTGCTGCTGAAACGCGGAATAAGAGCGGAGGATTATTTTCAATATTGCGAAGAAGCAGGCTGTGATATATGGCCGGTGTTGACAAGCGTGAAGGAGGCCCTTTACGAGCCTGTCGGGATGTGGCTTCCCAAGCATCTAATCAAGGAAGGAACCTCCAGGTATGTGCAGGGGGTCGAGCTGCCTCTTGATTACAACAACGTTGTTCCGGAAGGGTATGAGCTGATTGAGCTTCCGTCCTGTATGATGATGATTTTTCAAGGGGAACCTTATGAAGACGCAGATTTTATGGAAGCCATCGGGGAGATTTGGCAGCATATCGAGAAATTTGATCCAAGCGTTTACGGCTATAAATGGGATCCGGAGGCCGCTCCGAGATTCCAGTTGGCACCTATGGGCCACAGAGGCTATATTGAAGCATTGCCGGTAGCTCCGGTAAAGTAAAAGGAAAAGTATGAGTATCAACGCGTCGATTATGCTCATTTTCAGAGAGGTAAAAGGATGTATATATTAGTAGCAGAAGATGAAGCAGATATCAGAAACCTTTTAAGATTAAACCTTGAACAAGAGGGCTATCATGTTTATCCTGCAGCGGATGGCTTGGAAGCGCTTGACTTGGCAGAAAAAAATCCGGTGGACTTGGCTATTCTTGATATTATGATGCCGAAACTGGACGGATTCAACCTGTTAAGGCGGATCCGTGAACAATATAAATTCCCGATCATCCTATTGACTGCCAGGGGAGACGACATGGATAAAGTTCTGGGGCTTGGCCTCGGGGCAGACGATTATCTGGTCAAACCCTTTAGTATGGCGGAGCTCATGGCAAGAGTAGCCGCTCAAATGAGAAGAAGCAAAGAATATTTCCGGCAAGAACCTTTGGATGACCAAAAGATCTCATTTGGAGATCTGGTACTGGATAAAAAGGGCTGCTGCGTTTGCCGCGGTGATACAACCATCGAATTGAATGCCAAGGAATATCTGATTTTAAAGCACCTGATGGAAAATCCCAATCGTGTTTTTACAAAGAAGCAACTGTATCATGCGGTTTGGGATGAAGATCTTTATTACGACGACAATACGATCATGGTCCATATCAGTCACATCAGAAATAAGATCGAGAAAGACCCCAGAGACCCCGAGTATCTGATCACCATTCGCGGCTTGGGTTATAAATTTCAGGGCCGGTGAAGGAGTATACAGATGAGAGGTAAAATTGCGAACCGTTTTCTGATCAACTATGTTCTGATGCTGTTCCTATCAATTCTCATCACCTTTATAGTTTTTGCCATGACAGATTTTGCGAATGATATCATCAATAAAAATCTGATGAAAAACAACTATACAGCGGAACAGCTGATGAAGGATGATGATAGAGCCATACCCTATGATGAGGTTTTGGATCACGGCGGAGGTGTCCAGATCATTAACTCCGAGTTGGAAATCGTTTTGTCTGAGGGGATCGATACCATCGGAAAGAAGAAGCTATCCATGAAGGAATGGACTGAATTTCTTGCAGACAGCAAGAAGAACGGAGTGCCGTACAGTTATGATATTGCATACAACGCGGAGGGAGAGTACTGGATCATCGTGACATTTCCTACCTCGATACGAATCGATCTTGACATAGCACATAATGAAAGATACCCATCCAGGGACATGCATGCGGTGGCGGGATTTATTGTCGCTGTTGTCATATTCTATTTGCTCTCCCTGGCACTGGTCACTGTGATCTATTCCAGAATTACTTCCATCGGCTTTGTGGATCCCCTGAAAAAGCTGTACCAAATTGCCAAACGCCTTGGTGAGGGTGACTATACTGCAAGAGTGGAGATGAAAACAAACAATGAAATTGGAGAGCTGGGGCAGATCTTTAATACCATGGCGGAAAAAATCGAAAAGGAAATCGCACTGCGGGAATTTTCGGAGGAGAATCGAAAACGACTCATTCTGGACATCTCCCATGATTTGAAAAACCCATTGGCCGGCATGATGGGCTACGCGGAGCTTTGCTTAAAGGACCCAAACCTGCCTGAGGAAAAGCGGCTGGAATACAGTAAGGTGATCTATGACAGCTGCATCCGCGTCAACGGCCTGATCAACGATCTCTTTGAGTTCTCTGTGCTGGAAAGCAGTGAATATAAAATCGAACCGGTCCGTATCGATTTGTGTGAATACCTCAGGGAGGAAATTTCCATACTGCTTCCGCTGCTGGACTCCGCAGGATTTACTTATGATTTCAACATTCCGGAAGAGGAGATCTCCGCTTCTTTTGATCCAAAGGAAATGAGACGTGTCCTGCAAAATCTGATCATGAATTCGATCCAGTACAACCGAGAGGGGACCACCTTAACGATGACGGCAGGACAAAATGAGCAAGAAATTCTCGTCAGTATTCGGGACGATGGGATCGGCATGCCGGCAGAGACGGCAGCGCATGCCTTCGAAGCCTTTGTGCGCGGAGACAGCGCGAGGAATTCCAAAAGCGGAGGAACCGGATTAGGTCTGTCCATCGCGGAGAAGGTCATGAAGGCCCATGGTGGATCCATCGAATTGAAAACTGCCGAAAATGGAGGTTGTGAATTCATTCTCCACCTTCCTAAAAAATAACCAAAAATTTAAGATTGATTTAAGATTGAAATGAGACTCACTTAAGACTGGCCTGTTAAATTTATAGCAGGACTTAAAAGTGAGTCTGATTTATTTTAGGAGGTTTCTATGGAAACGTTGCAAGGTCATTTTTATAATTGGTTTGGAGTTATTTTTTTCAGTGTGATCTATCTTGTCATACTGCTGTTTATTCCTTTTTACAAAAAGATGGATAAGAAGCCCATTGGAACATATATTGCGTTTGTTCTGGCATTTGCCATTGAGATGCACGGGATCCCTTTCAGCATGTACGTGATTTCATGGATCGTAGGGAATAATTTACCGGAAGGGGTATTGTGGGGGCATACCTTATTTCCTATCATAGGCTACTGGGGGATGTATATCAACATGGCCTGCGCCGTCATCGCGCTTTGTCTGGTGCTGAGCGGCTGGCGTCAGATCTATAAAAAATACTGGTCCAAGGAGAGTGGAACCGGACAGCTTGTCACGACAGGCATTTATCGGTATATCCGCCATCCTCAATATACGGGACTGCTCCTTCTCTCTTTGGGAATGCTGATTGAATGGGCGACATTACCGCTTTTGATTCTGTTTCCTGTCATGATCACCCTCTATGCCCGACTGGCGAAAAGGGAGGAACGCGATATGCTTGCAGAATTTGGGGAAGCATATGAGGCATACCGCGGCCGGACAAAAATGTTCCTTCCGTTTGTCGTATAAAATGTGAGGAAATTCCTGTAAAGCGGTTAAGAATATTTATAAAGGGGTTTATAATAGAAACGAACAGGAATAGGGCTGAGTTCTGTATTTACAGAGCTCAGCCCTAATTTAATTCCCATATTCTTTCTATTATTTGATCTTTTGCTCGTCTGGCTCTCCATGCTTATCGTCAACAGTGTTTTCAAGCGTTGTAACTCTCTTCTTATACACCGCCGCCGCTGCGGACAGAGCAACCAGCGTCAGGAAAAGGGTGAACAGCATCGTGAAAAAACCTGATGCCACAGAAACCATAAAATGATGATAATTGAAATATGATACGATGAAAATGGTAAAGCCACAGAGAAAGCTTGTCGCTAGGCTGATAATCATGTTGGTTCTGAGATTCGGTGCAAGCCGTCTGTCCCAGATCCCGTTTTTTAGGCAGGCAACCAGCAGATAGATTGCAAGAGTAAAAAAGATTATGAATTCACCCGTCATATATCGTAATGCATTTTCTCCCCCTGCTATTGTCTGTATTACAATCATCAACAATAGTCCCCAGAAAGCATACCAGACACCGTAATGCTCAATTTTCAGCAGCTTCTGTTCCTGCATTTCATCCAATTTATTTTTTTGTTTCATCTTAAATTTCCTCCTCCCAAAAGAGATCGTCTAGGGTCTTTCCCAAGACTTTGCATATGGCTCTGCATAATTTTATCGTTGGATTGTATTCGCCCTGCTCAATGGCATTCATCGTCTGTCGGGAAATCCCCACCGCTTCAGCCAGATCTTTTTGCGTCATATCAAGCTGCGCGCGGGCAACTTTTATTTTGATATTTCGCCCCATGCGATCACCTCCTTGCTTTCATTACTATATTAAAACATAAAGGACAGTATGTCAAGTATATATGACATATATTATTCGCCAAATTACATATAGGTTAATTGAAGAGCGAGATTCCCGTTTAAATAGCGAGAGTCTAGTTTTGAAAATGACAAGTGAAATTTTGTAAATAGAAATCCCGTTTTGGAAATGACAATCCCGGTTTGAAAACGAAAGTCCCAATAAACTATGGTTTGTTAGAAATTTTTTGATATAATGGCGTTACGGATACGAAAAAAGTGTACAGAAAACCAGAGGTCAGTTTTCGCTCGATTCTTTTGTAATCGGAAAATCCACCCCTGCGGCAACTGTTTTGCTGATTGTCATTGCCGGTGGCGATACTCTGTTATGTACTACCTTTTTAGAAGTCTTGGCTTCAAAATGATGTTCTCGGCTGCAACCTCGGAACAACATAGCAGATGAAGCAATTCTTCACCGTGAAAGAAGCTGAACGCTTGAATCGGATTTCTATTGTTCAGCTTTTTTCTTTTGTATGAGTTGATGTGATTCATAAGCAGGAATATATCCTGCTGTGTAAGGTCATCAAAGGAGCTTCCTTTTGGCAGTACTCTGCGGATCAGTTCGTGATTCACTTCAATGGAGCCTTTCTGATACGGGCTGCTGGGATCACAGTAAAAGAGGTATGTCTGGCGCAATCCGTCAGGGCCGAATTCAATCGCCTTGGGATTGGAGAACTCGCTTCCGTTGTCGGTCAATATGACCGGGAAGAGCTGTTTAAAACTTTCTTTTCCCAGGATTTTGCGAAGCCCTGCGAATATGTCGATTACCGATTGGGAAGTGTTGGCTTCGCGGAGAAAGGCCAGCATAAGGCTTGATTCCACAAAATGAATGGTCAGAAGAACCTTTCCGCCTTTTGTACCGATTACCGTATCCATCTGTACGACTGGAAGATCGGGATTCTTCTCCATGAAAGAGAGGAAATCCCTGTAATTACGTCCGATGCGGCAGCCCTTATCAATCTTGAATTCCGGCTTTTTATACCTTGGGCGGTACCTAACCTTGCGCGGCAGGTCAATGTTCCTTACGTCGAACAAACTGGCGTCAATGTAGTTGTAAAGCGTCTTTTCGGAGCACATAATTATGTCTACATTGCTTTCATAGATTTGATGGACCGACTGACCGTTTCGGACCAGAGGTGAGATCAGAGAATTCAGCCGTGCCAGCTCTTTCTCGTCCGACAGGATTCCACTTCTTGATTCGGAGAGATTATCCGAGAAGGCAATATGGGCGTCCGCCGCATCATAAACCGTCTTCAAGAGGGTACATTTGTAATACTGTCCGCATCCGTTGCAAACATAGGGAGGTTTAAATCTCGTGATACAGATTTCTTCAAGAAATTCAGGGCAGAAATCGTTGCACTGGTTGCAGAATTTACAGTATTGAATTGATTTGCGGGTACATTTATGACCGCACAAGTTCTTGGATCTGCAAGAAGTTCTATGTTTGCAGGCATTGTACGGCCAGCCGCTGTAGCCCGACTTTCTTTCATAGGAATGCTTCTTGATCTCTTTGGCGATAGTGGTGCGGTCCTTACCCAACCTCTTTCCGATTTCGCCGAAGGATCGGTTCTCTTTTAAAGAAGCCGCTATTTCAAGTCGGTCTTCATAGGTTAAAAATTTTGTCATGCAGTCCTCCTTACCTGCCACCGGCAAGGATAAGGATATCAACAGCATGAAGCATCAGTCAAACAAAAAGACCAACCATTTTCGTTGGTCAGTCTTCTTAATGATTGTTTGCAGCATGAGAATCCATACTCTCATGGTTATCCGTTATTGTAAGTATTCATTGTAAAATGATCTATCAGGTATGGAATTTCGTTTTACAATTGAGGCAAATTACATATAGTTGAATTACGGATGGATTGAAAGGCTAGATTTCCGTGTAAGCATATTCCTTTGGAGACTTACTAACGCGAGGCAAAGCGCAGAATACTAATAAAATTTTATTTAGTACTAACTAAATTCCAAATAAAAGGGTAAAATTAATCAAAAGACAGGAGGAACAGAACATGCTGAATATTGGCTGTCATTTATCCACTTCAAAGGGCTTCATCCATATGGGGAAAGAGGCTTTAAGCATAGACGCTAATACCTTTCAGTTTTTCACAAGGAATCCCAGAGGCAGCAAGGCAAAGGGAATCGATGAAAACGATGTAAAGGGGTTGCTGAAAATCATGGAAGACAATGATTTTGCACCGCTGCTTGGCCATGCGCCTTACACGCTGAATCCCTGCTCTGCCGACCAAAGAACGAAAGAATTCGCACTGGAGGTATTGATCGATGATTTGGTGAGGATGGAGCACCTTCCAAACAACTATTACAATTTTCATCCCGGCAGCCATGTTGGACAAGGGACAGAAAAAGGAATCGAATTGATCGCCGATGCGCTCAATTTTATCCTGACGAAGAAACAAACCACCACCGTGCTGCTGGAAACCATGTCGGGAAAAGGAAGCGAGGTGGGAAGCGCCTTTCAGGAGATGAGGCAGATCATAGAAAAAGTGAAACTGGACGAGAAAGTAGGCGTTTGTCTTGATACCTGCCATGTGTACGACGGAGGGTACGATATCGTGAATGATTTGGATGGTGTTTTAGCTGAGTTTGACAGGATCATCGGGCTTCCCAGACTCCGGGCGATCCATCTGAACGATAGCAAGAACCCATTCGCGAGCCACAAGGATCGTCATGCAAAGATCGGAGAAGGAAACATTGGTCTGAAAGCGATTACGGATATCATCAATCATCCCAAGCTGCGCCAGCTGCCGTTCTATCTGGAAACACCCAATGAGCTGCCGGGCTATGCACAGGAGATCAAGCTCCTCAGAAAAGCATATATAGACGACATATCCTTCGCGGTAAAACCACATAAGATACACCTGTCATGAATAACAGAAAGCCGCTCATAGAGCGGCTTGCGTTTATTTTTTATTATCACATGACTGTTTTTTTCCGCTTCATGCTCCTTATGATCGCTTTTGAATCCTGGTCCACACGGTAGGATTCCAGGATTTTCTGCAGGGATTTGTTGAAGGTGAAATCATCCAGACCACAGTTTTGCAAATAAGCCATGGTTTTGACCGGATATTTCACATAGCAGACGGAAATTGCCCAGGCGACTCCCATCTTAACATAATACCCCTCGTGGTGGACTTGATCCAGTCTTGAAATTACCTGATCAATATAGTTATCGGTGATGAAATGCGCCAGCATCATAATCACGGCAAAACGAATTTCAAATTCCTTTCCGGATCTGAGATACGGCTGTATAAAATCCCAAACCAGCTGCGGATGCTTCTTTGCAAGCTTCAACCCGGTACAGAAGCTATCGCATACACCCCAGTTTGTGATCTTCGGTATAAATTGAGCTGTGTATTTGAGTATTTCTTCCGGCGCAGCCTTTGCATATCCGATGACCAGCCCCTGCAGCATGACCTCTTCATAGTATTCACCCTGTGCATTGTTCAGATATTCACGCCAATCCTCTTGTGCTATTTCTTTTGCAAGCTCCCGAAGATAAGGGAGGCGGACGCCCAACAACCGATCTTCTCCCGGGATGAGGCTGCTTTGAAATCTCTTGTATTCTTCTTCCGCCCGGTCGAAGATTCTTTCTCTAATCGTTTGCTTCATCGCTTTTCTTCCGGCTTGTTTTTCTCAGCCATTTTGGAATATTTCTTCAGATATACCCTGCGCATCAAGACACATTCCAAAGGCTTGATATAGTGTGGGCGGCCGAAGGCGGAAGCTGCGAAATAGGCCTTGCAGTTTTTTCGAAGGATCATGCTCACTGCGACCGCATCCATTTCATCCTTGCCCCAGCAAACCGCGCCGATATCCTTCACCATAACGGCGGAGACTGTTTTCAGAGCCGGGAAGATCAGCCCTGCATCATTTTTCACGGTTTTTATTTTTGTGCCAACGATTTGAGCAAAATCATCGAGGAGCGGTTTTAAATCCGAACCGAGCCTGGAGAATCGCACCACATCAAAATCAGTATTAATAAGGATATTACCCGCTTGTTCAGAAGCCTTCCAGGCTTCAAGCAGTGCTTTTGTTTCATCTAAAATAGGTTGGATCTCATTGGGCAGCTCTGTTTGGATCTGCCCGCCGTTTTCGTTGATGCAGGCACCGCTGGCTGTTTCCAGCTGATGTGCTGCTTGGAAGGTGTGCTCGTAGCTTCTTCCGAAGCAAAGGGTACCATGATGTTTTAATAGGATCGCATGCCCGGAAGAAAGCTTAAGTGCTGCCGTCACATTCCTGATCAAGGCCATCGTGTCCGTTCCGTGAAGAATCACGAATCCATCATATTGATCATACTTCCCCTTGATATCCTGTGCAATTTTGATCCATTCCTTGACCGATATATTGGAGGAATCCAGCAGGGGATCATATTCAATGAGATCAAATGCGGGGATTTCTTCCGAATTCAGCTCGTAGATTCCGGAGAGAATGGATTGAATAAAACCCTTTTTCGGCGCATATCCATATTCTGTTCTTGCCATACCGATGG
>Ga0366800_1032_pt1 | contig 22187 bp, 19 predicted proteins | sample BONcelN113001E14_FD_207034 | JGI IMG/M metagenome (GOLD analysis project Ga0366800, IMG submission 207034) | Enriched cells from coal bed in the Powder River Basin, Montana, United States - BONCAT cells N11 rep3 HSBNCT.N11.300.1.E14 ...
GATTCCATCTCCGCAGACGACAATTTTCTTGATGATTTCAGGCGCCTGCAATCCGGCAGCCCTGCTTGAATACCATGCCGCTGTCTGTTTACGGACAGGAAATCCTGGGAAAATACCCTGCGAATCAGAACGAGTTTTTTTATCGGATACTGCGGTCCACTCTTGCATAAACTAAAAATGACGCTGACAATATAATTTCAAGCAGCATTTGCTTTGTCAAACAATGCCATGTTGATGTATTCGATCGCCAACCGTTACGCCCATCAGTTACTGGCTGCGCGCGCTTGTTCGCGTCAGATTGCGCCTTTGTCGTCGCACGCCTCGCTGTCTGTGGCAGACGCCTACGATATTGCGCACAGCATTAGTGCCGCCCGCATCGCACAGGGCGAAACGATTGTCGGTCGCCGTATCGGCTTCATAGACCGGCAACTCGGTCCGGACCATGATGAAGGCGAGGCCAGCGGCACCTTATTCTGGGCGCCGCTGTTCGATGCCACAGTGCGCACCGTGGAAAAAAATCATGGCGTTCAGAGCTTGACCGGCGCCGTGCAACCGCGGCTGGAAGCATCGGTGGTATTTCGTTTGCGCCGCGCTCCGCCAGAAAATGCCGATCTGGAATCGCTGGCAGACTGCATTGAGTGGATAGCGCACGGGCTCGAAGTCGTTATCTGCCCTTATCCGGACTGGAAATTTACCGCCGCCGATGCGATCGCCGCCTTCGGCCTGCATGGGACGCTGCTGATCGGCGAGCCGGAGTTGCTCTCAGCGGCATCGCGCCGCAATCTGGTGCTGGTGCTGCCCAATGCGAGCGTATCGTTGTCCTGCGGCGGTTCTTTGCGCGGCGCCGGCTTTGGATCGGATGTGATGAGCAGCCCTGTGCATGCGCTGCTGGAACTACACCGCTTATTGCAGATGCAGCCGCACAGCGCGCCGCTGCAGGCGGGGGAAATCATCGCCAGCGGCGCTTGGGCCGAAGCTATTCCGATCGAGGCAGGGGAGACCTGGACCACGGCTTTTTCAGGCGTGGGGTTGGCGGGGATGACTATTTCTTTCGTTTGATCGCAGGCTACTCTTCGCGCACCCAGACTTGGGTCCGCCCAAACAGCGGCGCACCGATATAGCCGCGCACCTGGAGTTTTTTGCCGTTATCGACCACGCTCAGGTTACTTTTGTACAGTTTGCCGTTGGCCGGATCAAGAATCTCGCCGCCGCTGTATTCGTTTCCGTTCTTTTTCAGGCCCGACAGGATGGTCATGCCGATGATCGGCTGATCCTTGCGGGCATCGCTGCATTTGTCGCATTTCGGGTTTTGTTCCTCGCCGGGCGCGCGAAACAGTTTTTCCACTGTGCCGTTAAGTTGCCCGTCGGATTCGGAGATGCGTATCAGCGATTTCGCTTTGCCTGTATTGTCATCAATGCTTTTCCATAGCCCGACCGGCGAGCTGTCGTCGGCCCAGGCATGCAGCGCGCTCATGGCAATTGCTATCAAAAAAAATCGCTTCATGAAGGCATCTCCTTGTCAAAACGAACGGTTATCCGACAGGTAGTTTGGCGAATTGCTCGCGCAATTTCTCCAGTGTTGCAGAAAAATTCGATAAGCGCTCTTTTTCCTGGGCGACTACCGCTGCCGGAGCGCGTGCTACGAAGCTTTCATTGGCCAGTTTGGTATTGATTTTGCCGATTTCGCCTTCCAGTCGCGTCATTTCCTTGCCCATGCGCTCGCGTTCGGCTGCGACATCGATTTCCACCTTCAGCATCAGCTTCGCGGTGCCGACGATCGACACCGGTGCCGGCGACTCCGGCAGCGCATCGACCACTTGCACTTCGGACAGTTTGCCCAGTGCCAGCAGGTACGGTGCGAACGACTCCAGTTGCGCTTTCTCGGTTGCACTGGATGCTTCCATGATCAGCGGCACCCGCAGCGCCGGCGACAGCTGCATCTCGCCGCGCAGATTGCGGCAAGCGTCGGTCATCGCCTTGAGTTGCTGCATCCAGGCTTCGGCCTGTTCGTCGATCTTTTGCGGCTGCGGCAGCGGGTACGCTTGCAGCATGATGCTGTCGCCGGCCGGATTGAGCGCCTTGCCTGATAGCGGCGCCACCGTTTGCCACAGCGCTTCGGTGATGAACGGAATCACCGGATGCGCGAGACGCAGTACGGTTTCCAGCACGCGCAGCAGCGTGCGGCGGGTCGCGCGCTGCTGCGCGTCCGTGCCGTGCTGGATTTGTACCTTGGCCACCTCCAGGTACCAGTCGCAATACTCGTCCCAGACGAACTTGTAGATGCCGGACGCGATATTGTCGAAACGGTAATCGGCAAAGCCTTTTTCGATCTCGGCTTCGGTGCGCTGCAATTGCGACACGATCCAGCGATCGGCTTGCGAAAAATCCAGATAATCGTTCTTGCAAACGCCATCGACCTGGTTGTCGAGGCCGCAATCATGGCCTTCGGTATTCATCAGCACGAAGCGGGTCGCATTCCACAGTTTGTTGCAGAAATTGCGGTAGCCGTCGCAACGGCCGAGGTCGAAGTTGATGTTGCGCCCGAGCGACGCATAGCTGGCCATCGTGAAGCGCAACGCATCGGTGCCGTAGGCCGGGATGCCGGAAGCGAACTCCTTGCGGGTCGCTTTTGCGATTTTTTCCGCATCGCGCGGATTCATCAGGCCGGTGGTGCGCTTGGCGACCAGCGTCTCGACATCGATTCCGTCGATCAGATCGATCGGGTCGAGCGTATTGCCCTTCGACTTGGACATCTTCTGGCCGCTGGAATCGCGCACCAGGCCGTGCACGTAGATGGTGTTGAAAGGTACCTTGCCGGTGAAGTGGGTGGTCATCATCACCATCCGCGCGACCCAGAAGAAGATGATGTCGAAGCCGGTCACCAGCACCGATGACGGCAGGAACATCTTGTAGTCCGGTGTTTCTTCCGGCCAGCCGAGCGTGGAGAACGGCACCAGCGCCGACGAGAACCAGGTGTCGAGCACGTCTTCGTCGCGGGTGATCTTCTTGTCGCCGGCCTGGGCTTGCGCTTCGGCCTCGGTCTTGGCGACGTAAATCTTGCCGTCTTCGTCATACCAGGCCGGAATCTGGTGGCCCCACCACAGTTGGCGCGAGATGCACCAGTCCTGAATGTTGTTGAGCCACTGGTTGTAGGTGTTGGTCCAGTTTTCCGGCACCATCTTGATTTCGCCGTTGGCGACCTTTTCCAGCGCCACTTCGGCAATCGACTGGCCTGGGAAATGCGTGCCTTCCGGTGCCGCCTTGCTCATCGCGACGAACCACTGATCGGTCAGCATCGGCTCGATCACGACATTGGTACGGTCGCCGCGCGGCACCATCAGCTTGTGCGGCTTGACTTCGGCCAGCAAGCCCTGCGCGTCGAGGTCGGCGACGATCTGCTTGCGAGCTGCGAAGCGGTCCATGCCCTGATACGCAGCAGGGCCGTGTTCGTTGATTTTCGCGTCCAGCGTCAGGATGCTGATCTTGTCCAGATTGTGGCGCAAGCCGACCTGATAATCGTTGAAGTCGTGCGCCGGCGTGATCTTCACGCAGCCGGTGCCGAATTCCTTGTCTACGTATTCATCCTTGATGATCGGGATTTCGCGACCGCACAGCGGCAGCACCAGCATCTTGCCGATCAGGTGCGTGTAGCGCTCGTCGGTCGGATCGACCGCCACCGCGACGTCGCCCAGCATGGTTTCCGGGCGCGTGGTGGCTACCGTCAGGTGGCCGGAGCCGTCGGCTAACGGATAGCGGATGTACCACATCGAGCCGTCTTCCTCTTCCGACACCACTTCCAAGTCGGACACCGCGGTGCCCAGCACCGGGTCCCAGTTCACCAGCCGCTTGCCGCGATAAATCAGGCCCTGCTCGAACAGGCGCACGAAAACATCGGTCACGACCTTCGAGCGCGGCTCGTCCATTGTGAAGTATTCGCGCTGCCAGTCAGCCGACGCACCGAGGCGGCGCATCTGGCCGGTGATGGTGGAGCCGGATTTTTCTTTCCATTCCCACACTTTTTCGAGGAATTTGGCGCGCCCCAAGTCATGGCGTGAGACTTTCTGCGCATCCAGTTGGCGCTCGACCACGATTTGCGTGGCGATGCCGGCATGGTCGGTGCCCGGAATCCACGCGGTATTGAAGCCGCGCATCCGGTGATAGCGCGTCAGGCCGTCCATGATGGTCTGGTTGAACGCGTGCCCCATGTGCAGCGTGCCGGTCACGTTCGGTGGCGGCAGCTGGATCGAAAATGACGGCTTGCCTTCATCCATCGTCGCGGCGAAATATCCGCGCTGTTCCCATTCTGTGCGCCAGAACTGTTCAATGTCGGCGGGCTCGAAAGACTTGGCTAATTCCATGATTTGACGTGTGAGTTTGCATAAATATTGATTCGGCACGATGGAGTCTTGATTTCATCGTGCCCCGTTCTCACCCTCTCCCTCTGGGAGAGGGGCGGGGTGAGGGGGTCCGGTTCTAACTTTATTTGTTCCGGATCTATAGGCATTATAAGGGACGCTTTGGACAAATCCGAACGGCAGCAGCGGACAGCTATGTGCCGTCCGAAGTCCGCAGGCAAAAATGCCGGGTTGCTTTTCTGTTTCTTTCAGGCTATATCGGAACGAGGCACTGATGTAAAATAGCCGCGCTTCCACCAACAAAAAATTGCCATGACACTGGATGTATCCGTAAAAAAATTGCTTATCGTGGACGATAGCAGGGTATCGAGAATGATTATTCGTGCCCATGTGCTGGCAAAGCATCCGGCGTGGCTCATTTCGGAGGCGGTCAACGGTGCGGAGGCGATTGCGCTGGTGGATCAGGATTTGCCCGATTATTGCACCATGGATATCAATATGCCGGGGATTTCCGGTACTGATGCGGCAGAAATTATTTTGGCGAAGTATCCGGCGTTGCGCATGGTGTTGTTCTCAGCCAATATCCAGGAAGCCAATCAAGTCCGGGCCACTGCGCTGGGTATCATTTTTGTCGCCAAGCCGGTGACGGAAAAATCCATCGCACAGACCTTGAACCATTTTGCAGGCGCTCAGTGACCGGGCTTTCTAGTTTGCATCTGGATGCTTTGACAGAAATATTCAATGTCGGGGCCGGTCGTGCTGCTTCCAGTCTGAGCGACATCGTCGGCGACGAAGTCAAATTATCGGTGCCTTCGATAGAAATCGTCAGGCCCGATGATGTCGATGGCAGACTGCTGGCACAGAGCGACGGCAAATTCAGCGCGATCAGCCAGCACTTTAGCGGCCCGTTTGATGCTGACGCAGTGCTTTTGTTTACAGAAGAAACTACTCTCGAAATCGTGCGCGACATGATGGGTTCGCAAATGAGTATCGATGAAGTGGCTGATTTCGAGCAGGAAGCCATGTGCGAGCTCGGCAATATCATCCTTAATGCGTGCTTGTCCGCAATGGCCGATATGCTTGGCATTACCATGGATAGTTCGCTGCCCAGCTATAAGGTTGAATCGCTGCAGGATATTGTGGGTAGGATTACCGAAAGCTGCGATCAGCCGTATATTTTGTTGCTGCACATCGATCTGGCAATCGAAAAGCGCCATACCGAAGGTCATCTTATTTTTCTGCTGAGTTCGGCTTCACTCAATAATCTGGTGACGCAAATTCAGCGCTTTATTGACGGCATGTGATGAACACAACTGAACTTGGCAGGTTTGATGTCGAGGCGCTATGCAATGCAGTCAATCTCGGTTTGATCATTGTCGATGCCGACGGCAATATCCTGCTATGGAACGATTGGATCATCAAGCGCAGCGCCATTGGTGAGGCCGATGCGCTCAATGCACAATTTGCCGACGTGTTTTCAGAACAATTGTCGCCGGCATTTTTGACTGCGATCAAAAATGGACTGACTTACGGCTTGCCGTCGGTGCTGTCGAATGCGCTGCATCGCTCCCCGTTGCCGTTGTACGACAATGCCGAAATGCAGCAAGCAGGAATCCGGATACATCAATCGATAACGATCACGCCGCTGCGCTGCCGTTTGGGAGAACGTTGTTGCCTGATTCAGGTGGCCGATTCCAGCACTGCGATCCGGCGTGAAAAAGTATTGCGCTCGCATTCGGAGACTTTGCGCCTCGAGACCATTACCGACAGCATGACCGGAATTTATAACCGGCGTTTTTTCGATGAACACTACAAAATTGCGCTGGCCCATGCCAAAAGGCAAAGCCATCCATTATCGGTGTTTGTGGTCGATGTCGATCATTTCAAGGAATATAACGACTATTACCACCATCTGGCAGGTGACCGGGCGTTGCGGCAAGTGGCTGCCGCGTTGAAGTCGCAATTGGCGCGTGCGACAGACGTGGTGGCACGTTACGGCGGCGAGGAATTCGTATTGATATTGCCCAGCCTGAGCACGCAAAGCGCTGCCGACTTTGCCGAAAAACTCCGTTGTGCGGTGTTGGACCTCGCGATACCGCACAGTAAATCCAGCGTTTCGGATCTGCTTACTGTGAGCATCGGGTTTTGTACTTTCGTGCCCAATACCGATTGCGATCCCTGTGAGTTGCTCCACACCGCCGATGCCGCGCTGTATCGTGCCAAGAAAAACGGCCGCAACCAGGCGGTTTCCTTTCCGCTTGCGCGCCCGGAAAACAAGCAGATGCAGGTGAAATCCGACCTCACTTTGCCATAATCCGAAAAGCGCTATAATTCACTCCGCGCTGCCATCAAGGCAGCGTAATGCTAGGGGTCCTGATCGTTGCAATAAATTGCGGCAATCGGGTGAGAAACACCCTCCGAACCTGATCTGGGTAATGCCAGCGAAGGGAAGCTTGCGAGACTTATGAGGTATTTTCACCTTTATCGCTCCAACCCTCCTTTGCTGGCTTCTTTAAAGAAATACAAAGGAGCCATAATGAACGCCAATCCAAAATTCCTGTCCGCCACTGCTACGGTAGACGAAGCCGCCGTACAGCCGCTGCCGAATTCCAGCAAAGTCTATGTCCAGGGCTCGCGTCCCGATATCCGGGTGCCGATGCGCCGCATCAGCCAATCCGATACTGCCGCTTCCTTCGGATTCGAAGCCAATCCGCCGATCTATGTATACGACACTTCCGGTCCTTATTCCGACCCGGATGCCAAGATCGACATCCGTTCCGGGCTGTCTAGCGTCCGCGGTCCCTGGATCGCCGAGCGCGACGACACCGAAGAATTGTCCGGCCCCAGCTCCGCTTACGGCGTCGAGCGTCTGAACGATCCGGAACTGGCAGAACTGCGCTTCAACCTGCACCGCAAGCCGCGCCGCGCCAAGGCCGGAAAGAATGTTTCCCAGATGCACTATGCGCGGCAGGGCATCATCACGCCGGAAATGGAATTCGTTGCGATCCGCGAAAACCTGCGCCGCCGCGAATACCTGGAAGAGCTGAAAGCGTCCGGCCCGATGGGCGACAAGCTGGCCACCCTGATGGGACGCCAGCATCCGGGCCAATCGTTCGGCGCATCGATTCCAGCCGAAATCACGCCGGAATTCGTGCGCGACGAAATCGCCCGCGGTCGCGCGATCATTCCGGCCAACATCAATCACCCTGAAATCGAACCGATGATCATCGGCCGCAACTTCCTGGTCAAGATCAACGCCAACATCGGCAATTCGGCCGTCACCTCAAGCATCGGCGAAGAAGTCGAAAAAATGACCTGGGCGATCCGCTGGGGCGGCGACAACGTGATGGACTTGTCGACTGGCAAGCATATCCATGAAACCCGCGAATGGATTATCCGCAACAGCCCGGTGCCGATCGGCACCGTGCCGATCTATCAGGCACTGGAAAAGGTCAACGGCAAGGCCGAAGACCTGACCTGGGAAATCTTCCGCGACACGCTGATCGAGCAAGCCGAGCAGGGCGTCGATTACTTCACGATCCACGCCGGCGTCTTGCTGCGCTATGTGCCGATGACCGCGTCGCGGCTGACCGGCATCGTCTCGCGCGGCGGCTCGATCATGGCCAAGTGGTGCCTCGCGCACCACGAGGAATCGTTCCTGTACACGCATTTCGAGGACATCTGCGAAATCATGAAGGCCTACGACGTTTCGTTCAGCCTGGGCGACGGCCTGCGTCCCGGTTCGATCTACGACGCCAATGACGAAGCGCAGTTGGGCGAACTGAAGACCCTGGGCGAACTGACCCAGATCGCATGGAAGCACGACGTGCAAGTGATGATCGAAGGCCCCGGCCATGTGCCGCTGCACCTGATCAAGGAAAACATGGACCTGCAGCTGGAACAGTGTTCTGAGGCGCCGTTTTACACGCTGGGGCCGTTGACCACCGACATCGCACCGGGCTACGACCACATCACGTCCGGCATCGGCGCGGCGACCATCGGCTGGTACGGCACTGCGATGCTGTGCTATGTGACGCCGAAGGAACATCTGGGTTTGCCCAACAAGGCCGACGTCAAGGACGGCATCATCACCTACAAGATCGCGGCCCACGTCGCCGATCTGGCGAAAGGCCATCCGGGCGCGCAGATCCGCGACAATGCGCTGTCGAAAGCGCGCTTCGAGTTCCGCTGGGAAGATCAGTTCAACATCGGTCTCGATCCCGACAAGGCGCGCGAATTCCACGACGAAACCTTGCCGAAAGACTCGGCCAAGGTCGCGCATTTCTGCTCGATGTGCGGCCCGCACTTTTGCTCGATGAAGATCACGCAGGAAGTGCGCGAATACGCGGCCAAGCAGGGCATCAGCGAAATCGCCGCCTTGAAGCAGGGGATGGAAGTCAAGTCGGTCGAGTTCATCAAGAACGGAGCGGAAATTTACCGCAAGCAGTAATCTCAGCTATTGAACGGAGAGTGAAATGATGGAAATCGAACTCAACGGCGCACCGCATCCGGTACCGGACGGACATGTACTGGCGGCGCTCGTGGCGTCGCTGGATTTGACCGGCAAGGGCATTGCGGTGGCGGTCAATCGGGAAGTGGTGCCGCGTCAGCTGTGGCCGCAACGGCAGCTGCAGCCGCAGGACCGGGTCGATATCGTGCAGGCAATCGGCGGCGGTTGATAGCGATGGATGAAGGGTGCAAGGGTATGCGCTGCGCACCATGATTTTTGGCCGCCAAAAGGATGCGGGACACCCTTGCAGGGTGCGCCCAGGCTTGCAAGCCTATGCGGTTCGCACGCGAATGGCATGCCATTCGCCACTTCTGCGATGCTTTGGCGGCAGATGGCTCACTCATGATGGAGACAATGACATGCAACAGATTCAAAAGACTCAAGCGACCAGCGATGGTTTGATCATCGCCGGTAAAACCTATGATTCGCGTCTGCTGGTCGGTACCGGCAAATATCGCGATTTTGCAGAAACACGCGCTGCGGTGGATGCCAGCGGCACCGGTATCGTTACCGTCACCATCCGGCGCGTCAATATCGGCCAGGATGCCAACGAGCCCAGCTTGCTGGATTTCGTGCCGCCTTCGCAATTCACCATCCTGCCCAATACCGGCGGCTGCTACAACGCCAAGGATGCGGTGTACACATTGCAGCTCGCGCGCGAATTGCTGAATGGCCACAAGCTGGTCAAGCTCGAAGTGCTGGGCGACGAGAAAACCCTGTTCCCGAACATGCCGGAAACCCTGAAGGCGGCCGAAACATTGGTCAAGGATGGTTTCGACGTGATGGTCTACTGCAGCGACGATCCGATTCAGGCGCGGATGCTGGAAGACCTCGGCTGCGTGGCGATCATGCCGCTGGCATCGCTGATCGGCTCCGGTATGGGGATCCTGAATCCGTGGAATCTATCGCTGATCATCGAGCAATCGACAGTGCCGGTAATTGTCGATGCCGGCGTCGGCACCGCGTCGGATGCGGCGATTGCGATGGAGCTCGGTTGCGACGGCGTGTTGATGAATACTGCGATTGCAGGCGCGCACGATCCGATTCGGATGGCGCAGGCAATGAAACTCGGAGTGCAGGCCGGACGCCATGCATATCTGGCCGGACGCATCCCGAGGCGCTTTGCAGCGTCGCCATCGTCGCCAATGGCCGGGCGCGTTGCTTAGTTCAAGATATTAATAGTGGGAGTATGTGCATTTATATAGTGGTTCCCGCATATATTATTTGCGTAAGTAAAAATACAGTTACCAGTATATATTCAGATCCCAAAATCTAAAGTGGTGGCGCACATGCCGCTGCAGACACTTGATAGCGAAGAAAAATCATGAACGGATTGTATATTGTCACACCCGACTGGGATGACACCGAACGCTTGCTGAGCGTGTCGGAACAAGCGTTGCAGGGCGGCGCCACGCTGCTGCAATACCGTCACAAGACTGCCGGTCCAGAGCTGCGCCGCGCCCAGGCGATAGCGTTGCAGGCATTGTGTCGCCGTTATGTGCGGCCTTTCATCATCAACGATTATGTCGAGTTGTGCATGGAACTGAATGCCGACGGCATTCATGTCGGCGGCACCGATGCTTCGATAGCGGCAGTGCGCGCAGCGGTCGGCCCGGACAAGATTGTCGGCGCATCCTGTTACGGCAGCCTGCAACTGGCACGCGACGCGCATCTGGCCGGCGCCAGCTATGTCGCTTACGGCGGTTTTTACCCGTCCAGGGTAAAGAAATACCCGCTGACCACATCGATCGATATCCTGGCGCAATCGAAGGCGGAAATCCCGCTGCCGAGCGTCGTAATCGGCGGCATGACGCAGCAGAACTCCGCGCCGCTGGTGGCGGCAGGCGCCGACATGGTGGCGGCTATCAGCAGCGTTTATCTGGCCGACGATCCGCAGGCTGCGGCCTGGGCCTTTGCGGATTTGTTTGGCACATCCAAGTAGCGCAGTAGGTTGGGCTGCAAAGCCCAACATTTGGAATTAATAAATGCCAAACAGGTAATACACCGAGATAACAACGAAAACCGCCAAGGATTTAATTAAGGTTACGATAAAAATATCGCGATAAGAGGTTTTGTGGGTGAGGCCGGTAACCGCAAGCAGCGTGATTACCGCGCCGTTATGGGGCAAGGTATCCATGCCGCCGCTCGCCATCGAGGCGATCCGGTGCAAGACTTCAAGCGGTATGTTGGCAGCGTTCGCGGCTTGGATAAACAAGTCCGACATGGTGGCAAGCGCAATGCTCATGCCGCCCGACGCCGAGCCGGTGATGCCGGCCAGCACGGTGACCGCGATGGCTTCGTTGACCAGCGGATTGGGGATGCTTTTCAATGCATCCGATACCACTGCGAACCCCGGCAGCGCGGCGATGATGCCGCCAAACCCGTATTCGGAAGCGGTATTCATGGACGCCAGTAACGCACCCGCAATCGCTGCCTTCGAGCCTTCGGCAAATTTTTCCAGCACTTGCTTGTAGGCGAATACCATCACCACCAGAATCCCCACCAGCAGTGCGGCTTCCACTGCCCAGATCGCAACCAGTTTCGATACGTCGACAGTCAGCGGGTGTGCCGCAATGGCGACGGTAAAGCTGGTGCCAAAATACGCGGGAATGGCAACAGTAAAGTATTTATTCAATATGCCGACCAGGATCAGTGGCGTAATAGCGAGCAAAGGATGAGGAAGTCGTTCCTTTTCGAACAATTCCGGCTCATTTATGTGGCCGGTACCGTAACCCTCTCCGGCGGCGAACGCCTGCTTGCGGCGCCATGACAAATAAGCCATGCCGCAAATCAGAATAAATATCGAGCCGATGACTCCCAGCCAAGGTGCGGCCCAAGTGGTGGTATTGAAGAAAGTGGTCGGAATGATGTTCTGGATTTGCGGCGTTCCTGGCAGCGCATCCATCGTAAAAGTGAACGCGCCGAGCGCGATGGTGCCGGGGATCAGGCGTTTCGGGATATTGCTTTGCTTGAACATTTCGGCGGCAAACGGATACACGGCAAACACCACCACGAACAGCGATACGCCGCCGTAAGTGAGTACCGCGCATACCAGCACGATCGACAGCATGGCCCGGTCGCGTCCGACCAGCCGGATGATCGATGACACGATGGACTTTGAAAAGCCGGACAGCTCAATGACCTTGCCGAATATGGCGCCGAGCATGAATACCGGGAAGTACAACTTCACGAATCCGACCATTTTTTCCATGAAGATGCCGCTGAACATCGGCAAAACATAAGCAGGCTCGGTGAGCGCCACCGCCAGCAACGCACAAATCGGTGCAAAAAGAATTACGCTGTAACCGCGGTAAGCGGCAAACATGAGCAAGCAAAGGGCTGCAATCACAATTAAAAAGCTCATTAATTTCCTGTTTTTTAGGTGAAAGGAAGCAGCAAGCACGCAGCCTTGCACGTGTTTGCCGAATCGCCAGTCGCAAATGGCTGCCGGTTATTGCCGCTATGCCGCTAAGGGGAGGGATGCAGCAGCTTGCGTCGATGGAGGTTCAAGCTGTTTTTAGCTGCGCAATGGGACGCTGCAGCACAAAGATCTGCGCGTTACCACAGCATACTTTTTCTTGCCGGGAACGTCAATTTGACGGCTGTTGAAATCGGCCCGAACGGCTATAATCACCGCTTGATCCGCATCCAACCTCAACCGGAGACAGAATGAAAACCAAAGCCGCGATAGCATGGAAAGCCGGGCAACCGCTGACGATTGAAGAAGTCGAGCTGGGCGGCCCGCGCGAGGGCGAAGTCCTGGTCGAAATCAAGGCTACCGGAATTTGCCATACCGATTACTACACGCTGTCCGGCGCCGATCCGGAAGGCATTTTTCCAGCCATCCTCGGGCATGAAGGCGCCGGCATCGTGGTCGACGTCGGGCCGGGCGTCAAGAGCTTGAAAAAAGACGATCACGTGATTCCGCTGTACACGCCGGAATGCCGCGAATGCAAGTTTTGCCTGTCGCAAAAGACCAATCTGTGCCAAAAAATCCGTTCGACCCAGGGCCGCGGTTTGATGCCGGATGCGACGTCCCGTTTTTCGATCGATGGCAAGCCGATCTATCACTATATGGGCACGTCGACTTTCTCGAATTACATCGTGGTGCCCGAAATTGCGCTGGCCAAGATCCGCGAAGACGCGCCCTTCGACAAGGTCTGCTACATCGGTTGCGGGGTCACCACCGGCGTCGGCGCGGTGCTGTTTACCGCCAAGGTCGAAGCGGGAGCGAACGTCGTGGTGTTCGGCCTGGGCGGCATCGGCCTGAACGTGATCCAGGCGGCGCGGATGGTCGGTGCCAACAAGATCATCGGCGTCGATATCAATCCGGCGCGCGAAGCGATGGCGCGCAAATTCGGCATGACGCATTTCGTCAATCCGAACCAGGTCGAAAACGTGGTCGATGCGATCGTCGGCATCACCGATGGCGGCGCCGATTACAGCTTCGAATGCATCGGCAACGTGCATACGATGCGTCAGGCGCTGGAGTGCTGCCACAAGGGCTGGGGCCAGTCGATCATCATCGGCGTGGCGCCGGGCGGTGCGGAAATCAGCACCCGGCCGTTCCAGCTGGTCACCGGCCGGGTCTGGAAAGGCTCGGCCTTCGGCGGTGCGCGCGGACGTACCGACGTGCCGAAAATCGTCGACTGGTACATGGAAGGCAAACTGAACATCGACGATCTGATTACGCACCGGCTGCCGCTGGAGCGCATCAATGAAGGCTTCGACCTGATGAAGAGCGGCGAGTCGATCCGTTCGGTCGTCATTTACTGAGGCCGCCATGCTCGAATGCATCAGCGAACACGCATGCTTCGGCGGCGTCCAAGGGTTTTACCGGCACGCATCGAGCGCAATCGGCTTGCCGATGCGGTTTTCGGTGTACCAGCCGCCGCAGGCCAAGGCCGGGCCGGTGCCGGTGCTGTTTTATCTGGCCGGGCTGACCTGCACTGAAGAAACCTTCATGATCAAGGCTGGCGCGCAGCGTTTTGCCGCGCAGCACGGCATTATGCTGGTCGCCCCGGACACCAGTGCGCGCGATACCGGGATCGCCGGTGTCGCCGACAGCTGGGATTTCGGCAATGGCGCCGGGTTTTATCTGGATGCGATGCAGCAGCCGTGGAGTGCGCATTTCAGGATGGAAAGTTATATCGTGCATGAGTTGCGCGCACTGATCTTGCGCGATTTCCCGGCCCGCCCCGCGCACATCGGCATCTTCGGCCATTCGATGGGCGGGCATGGCGCACTGGTGCTGGCGCTGCGCCATCCGGACAAGTTTCAATCGGTGTCCGCTTTTGCGCCGATTGCCGCGCCGAGCCAATGCCCGTGGGGCCAAAAGGCGTTCGGCCTGTATCTGGGGCCGGATTCTGCTCGCTGGCAGCAATACGACGCCAGCGCACTGATGGCCGCGCGCACTACGCCGTACCCGCAGGGCATCTTGATCGATCAGGGCTTGGGCGACCAGTTCCTGCAAGCGCAGCTGCTGCCGCATATATTCGAGGCTGCCTGCGCAGCAGCAAACCAGCCGCTGACGCTACGCCGCCATCCGGGCTACGACCACGGCTACTATTTCATCAGTACCTTCATGGAAGACCATCTGGCGTTTCACAGCCGGAATTTACAGCGCTGATTCCCTCTTTCGCATCAATCGTGTACTTGGCCGGATTCACGATGGCGTGGACATAGTGAATCTTGCAGCGTGAAAGCGCGAAGGGGTTGGCCCATGTAAAATGCCGGACGCATTTTTCGCGTCCCCAGAAAGTAAAGCTTGATGAAAATCCCTGACAATTCCAATATCGTTCCCAAAAAATCCATCAATCCGCTGGCGAGCTTCATTTTCATGTCGCGCTGGCTGCAGTTGCCGCTGTACCTGGGCCTGATTCTGGCGCAGTGCGTCTACGTATTCCATTTCTGGGTCGAATTATCCGATCTTATCGGCGCTGTGTTTGGCAATGATGCTGCGCTCAAGCATATTCTGGATGCGGTCACGATCGACGGCATGGTGAGGCCCAGCAAATTAAATGAAACCACGATCATGCTGGTGGTTCTGGGCTTGATCGACGTGGTGATGATCTCCAATCTGCTGATCATGGTGATCGTTGGCGGCTACGAAACCTTTGTGTCGCGGATGAACCTGGAGAGCCATCCGGACCAGCCGGAATGGCTGTCGCATGTGAATGCATCGGTGCTGAAGGTCAAGCTGGCCACGGCTATCATCGGCATTTCGTCGATCCATTTGCTCAAAACTTTCATCAATGCGAAAGCTTATGATGAAAAAACGTTGCTGGCGCAGACCGGCATCCATGTAGTTTTCCTGTTTTCGGCAATGGCGATCGCTTACTGCGACCGGATCATGACCGGTACGCAGGAACACAATAAGCACGATTAAGCTCCCGTGCATCCGGTGCCGGCGCCTTATGCATATCGGATCGCGCGTTGCCGGCGCATTTTGATGGCGGTCTTGCTTTAACGTGCAAAGACCGCATGTTGCCGGCTATCTTTTGCGTCACAGCCATCGATCAGCGCCGGCAGCGTGGCCGCTGATTCTTGCACAGGACGGCAGCCGGCTGGTTGAATTATTCGCCTATCCCATCGGGCTTATAATCACCGCATGCAAAATCTCCTTCACAACCTCAATCCCGAACAACTCGCCGCCGTCACGCTGCCGGCCCAATCCGCGCTGATTCTTGCCGGGGCCGGCTCCGGCAAGACCCGCGTGCTGACCACCCGCATCGCCTGGCTGATCCAGAGCGGCCAAGTGTCGCCCAGCGGTCTTTTGGCAGTGACTTTCACCAACAAGGCGTCGAAGGAAATGACCGCGCGCCTGACCGCGATGCTCCCAATCAACACACGCGGCATGTGGATCGGCACCTTCCACGGCCTGTGCAACCGCTTGCTGCGCGCGCATTATCATGATGCAGGCCTGCCGCAAACCTTTCAGATTCTCGATTCTTCGGATCAGCTGTCGGTCATCAAGCGCTTGTTGAAAGCGAATAATATCGATGATGAGAAATATCCGGCGCGCACTCTGATGTATTTCATCAATAGCGCCAAGGATCAGGGTTTGCGCCCAGGCAAGATGGATGCGCATGATCCGCATGAGCGCAAGATGGTCGAACTGTACGAAATTTACGACAATCAATGCCAGCGCGAAGGCGTGGTCGATTTTGCCGAATTGTTGTTGCGCTGTTATGAATTGCTCAGCCGCAATCAGCCGCTGCGCGAACATTATCAAGCCCGCTTCAAGCATATTCTGGTCGACGAATTTCAGGACACAAACGATTTGCAATACCAGTGGCTCAAGATGATGGCGGGGCCGCACAATGCGGTATTCGCGGTCGGCGACGACGACCAGAGCATCTACGCGTTCCGCGGTGCGAATGTCGGCAACATGGCCGCCTTCGAGCGCGAATTCAATGTGCAAAATCTGATCAAGCTGGAGCAGAACTACCGTTCGCACGGCCATATTCTCGATAGCGCGAACCTGCTGATCGCCAACAATAGCAATCGTCTGGGCAAGAATCTGCGCACCGATGCCGGACATGGCGAACCGGTGCGGATTCAGGAAGTGACATCCGATCTGGAAGAGGCGCGCTGGATCATCGAACAAGCGAAAAGCATGCTTAATGGAGGCGGACGGCACAGCGAAATCGCGGTGCTGTATCGCTCCAATGCGCAATCGCGGGTGATCGAACATGCACTGTTTTCGGCCGGGATTCCGTACAAAGTGTATGGCGGTCAGCGGTTCTTTGAGCGCGCAGAGGTCAAGCACGCGATTGCCTATTTGCAACTGATGGACAATCTGCATAACGATTCGGCTTTCCTGCGGGTGGTCAATTTCCCGACCCGCGGCGTCGGCGCGCGTGCGCTGGAGCAATTGCAGGATGCCGCTAAACAATATGATATTTCGCTGTATGCGGCAGTGCCGTATGTATCGGGCAAGGCCGGAACAGCATTGGGAAAGTTCATTCAATTGATCGAAAGCGCACGCTTCGAGGCGCAACATCTTCCGTTGCCGGAAATGGTGCAATTGGTTCTCGGCGCCAGCGGTCTGCTGACCCATTATCAAACCGAGAAAGAAGGTGCTGATCGGATAGAAAATCTGGAGCAGGTGGTGAGCGCCGCGTCTCTGTTCGTGGCCGAAGAAGGTTTCGGTCACGATGCGCCCGCTTTTCTGGGCCCTAATGTCCATGGCAAAAATGTCACGCCAATGCATGTCAGCGCCATGGACGCCCTCACCCCCAACCCCTCTCCCGCAGACGGGAGAGGGGAGCGCAGCGAGCCGCTACGCGACTTTCACACTACGGCACAAGCGACGGTGGGCGTGCCGATTACGAACGCCGACGGCATCGAGATATTCGATGCCGATGCAGCGCTGCCGACCGTGATGTCGCCGCTGTCGGCTTTCCTGTCGCACGCGTCGCTGGAAGCAGGCGACAACCAGGCTCAGGTCGGACAGGATGCGCTGCAATTGATGACCGTGCATTCGGCGAAAGGGCTGGAGTTCGATACGGTCTTTATTACCGGACTGGAAGAAGGGCTGTTTCCGCACGAAAACAGCACAAGGGAAGAGGGCGGCGTCGAGGAAGAGCGGCGCTTGATGTATGTCGCCATCACGCGCGCCCGCAAGAATTTGTACATGAGCTTTTCGCAAACCCGCATGCTGCACGGCCAGATCCGCTACAACGTGAAATCGCGTTTTTTCGACGAATTGCCGGAAGATGCGTTGAAGTGGCTGTCGCCGCAGGTGAAGGTGCAGCCGCAATGGTTTGCGCAGCCGAAAGCGGCCTGGGTCGATACGCCGACGACCGGCGCCAACCGGATTGCGCAAAAAATCAGCAATGACCATGGCTGGCGTATCGGTGAATCGGTCGCGCATGCGAAGTTTGGTGAAGGCGTGATCGTCAACATCGAAGGCAGCGGCACCAATGCACGCGCGCAAATCAACTTCGGACGTCAAGTCGGAATCAAGCTGCTGGATTTGGGGATTGCCAAACTGGAGAAGGTCGCTGCGCACTAGTCGGTTGCAGTGCTTCACATACCTATCCGTGTATTTTTAAATACGCTCTGAATATTTGCGGGAAAGCATGGTTTTTACACCATACTCCCCCTTTGTTTCAGTCGGCTTCGTCGATCTCAAGCTCCGGCAGTTTTTCCACCAGCAAGACGTTGACCTGGCGGGCATCGGCGCGCAGCACTTCGAAGCGCAGGTTCTCGATATTGAAGACATCGCCCTTGCGCGGTACGCGGCTAAGATGATTGGCAACCAGACCGCCGATGGTGTCGACGTCGTCGTTGGCCAATTGCGTCGCCAGAGATTCGTTGAATTGTTCGATTTCGGTCAGCGCCTTGACGCGCCAGCGTGGACCGTAGATGCCATGCTTGATGGCAAGAATATTATCTTCTTCTTCATCGAAATCGTATTCGTCCTCGATGTCGCCGACGATCTGTTCCAGCACGTCTTCAATCGTGATCAGGCCCGCCACACCGCTGTATTCGTCAACCACGATCGCCATGTGGTTGCGGTTGGCGCGGAAGTCGCGCAGCAATACGTTCAGGCGCTTCGATTCCGGAATGAAGACCACCGGGCGCAGCATGTCGCGCACGTCGAATGATTCTTCCGCGTAATAGCGCAGCAAATCCTTGGCCAACAGGATGCCGACGACCTTGTCGCGTTCGCCTTCGGTAGCGGGGAAGCGGGAATGCGCGGTCGATAATACGTGCGGCATCCATTCTTCGATCGGCTTGCTGATGTCGATCACGTCCATTTGCGAACGGGGAATCATGATGTCGCGCACCGACAATTCGGATACCTGAAACACGCCTTCGATCATCGAGAGTGCATCGGCATCGATCAGGTTGCGATCATGCGCGTCGTGCAGCACTTCGAGCAACTCGCTGCGGCTTTCAGGTTCGGGGGAAATCAGGGCGGTCAGACGTTCAAATAATGACCGGTGAGGTTTGACGTCAGGAACTCTGACGTCGGTAGGATGATCTGGCATAGGAGGCGATTAGCCGTTGTTTCGATGGCATAGGATACAACAAATGCGCGGCAATGCTGTAAAAACCCCGCATTGCCGGCTGCGGCGCGGCTATTGCTGCGTCATATTTTGTCCCGCATCAATGTTCCGCATACGGATTGGGCAGGCCCAATGCGGCGAGGATCTCGGCTTCGATGGTTTCCATTTCCTGCGCGTCCTGTTCGCTCTCGTGGTCGTACCCCTGCGCATGCAACACGCCATGCACGATCAGGTGGGTCGTATGGGCAAGCACCGATTTATCCTGCTCGGCGGCCTCCCGCTGCAGCACATCGGTGCACAAGATGATGTCGGCCTGCGTGACTGGCGCATCTTCGTCTTCGGTATAGGCAAAAGTCAGCACGTTGGTCGGATAATCCTTGCCGCGATAATCGCGGTTCAGCGCCTGGCCCTCGGCCGCATCGACGAAGCGGATCGTCAGTTCGGCCGGAGCGAACAATGCAGCCTGCACCCAGCGCCGCAGTTTGGGGCGGGTGATCGTGTCTTGCAGGCGCGGGTCCGGATATTGCACCGATAGCGAGAGTTTATTTTTTGCGGGCATGGCTGGCAGGAGTGGTTTTGTGCAGCTCGACTTCCAGGCTGCTGGCGGATTCATAGGCATCGACGATGCGCCCGACAAGCGGATGGCGCACCACGTCGATGCTGGTGAAATGCGAGAAAGCGATGCCGCGCACGTCTTTCAGCACCCCGAGCGCATCGTTGAGGCCGCTTTTCTGACCGCGCTGCAAATCGACCTGGGTGACGTCGCCGGTGATTACCGCCTTGCTGCCGAAGCCGATCCGGGTCAGAAACATTTTCATTTGCTCGGGCGTGGTGTTCTGGGCTTCGTCCAGAATGATGAATGCGTGGTTCAGCGTGCGCCCGCGCATGTAGGCCAGCGGCGCGATTTCGATGGTTTGCTTTTCGAACAATTTCTGGGTTTTGTCGAAACCCAGCAAATCGTACAGCGCGTCGTACAGCGGACGCAGATAAGGATCGACTTTCTGCGCCAGATCGCCGGGCAGGAAGCCCAGACGTTCGCCGGCTTCGACCGCCGGACGCGTCAATACGATGCGCTTGACCGCGTCGCGCTCCAGCGCATCGACCGCGCAGGCTACTGCCAGATACGTCTTGCCGGTACCCGCCGGGCCGACACCGAAGGTGATGTCGTGTTCCAGGATCGCGTTCAAGTATTGATTCTGGTGCGGTGTGCGCCCGCGCAGATCGATACGCCGCGTTTTCAGTACCGGGCTTTCGGTGGCGTCGGGCAAGTTTTCCGGCGGTGCCGCAGTCAGGGCATCGCTGGCCGGATGCACTTCTTTTGCCGCCAGTTTTGCCCGTTGCTCGACTAATGCCAGTTGCACTTCATCGACAGAAACGGGTTTTGTGGCGATCGCATATATCCGCTCCAGAATCGCCACCGCGCGTGCGCCGTTGGCGCCGCCGATCACGAAACGGTCGCCGCGCCGGAAAATGGTTACGTCCAGCGCGGCCGAGATTTGCCGTAAATTTTCGTCAAGCGAGCCGCACAGATGCGCCAGGCGCGCATTGTCGACCGGTTCCGGCACGAAGTGGTGTGATAAGGCTGGGGATTTGGTTTTCAAATGGCGCTTTTCCGGATCGGTGTGGATGCTGTGGATAGAGGTGCGACCAGATCGCCTCGCAGCGAATAGGTATAGCTATGCGTGATTTCGATATCGACTTGCTGGCCGATCAGGTGCGCGCCATCCGGCCCGCCGTCGAAATTGACGACCCGATTGTTTTCGGAGCGTCCCTGCATTTCCTGCGGGTTCTTCGCCGACGGCCCTTCGACCAGGATGCGCTGGACGGTGCCTATCATTTGCTGGCTATAGCGTTTGGTGTTGTCGCTGATGACTGCCTGCAGCCGCTGCAGGCGTGCCAGCTTGACTTCGTGCGGCGTATCGTCTTGCAGGCCGGCGGCCGGTGTGCCGGGACGGGCGCTGAAGACGAAGCTGTAACTGTTGTCGAAGCCGATGTCGTCGATCAGTTGCATCACGGCCTCGAAATCGGCGTCGGTCTCGCCGGGGAAGCCGACGATGAAGTCGCTTGAAATCGCGATATTCGGCCGCACCACCCGCAGGCGCCGTACTACCGACTTGTATTCCAGCGCGGTGTAACCGCGTTTCATGGCTGCCAGTATCCGGTCCGAACCATGCTGGGCCGGCAGGTACAGATGATCCACCAACTTCGGCACTTTGGCGTAGGTGTCGATCAGGCGCTGGGTGAATTCCTTCGGGTGGCTGGTAACGAAGCGGATGCGCTCGATGCCGGGAATTTCCGCGATGTATTCGATCAGCAATGCGAAATCGGCTATCTCGCCATCGGCCATCAGGCCGCGAAAGGCGTTGACGTTCTGTCCCAGCAGTGTGATTTCCTTCACGCCTTGCTCGGTCAGGCCGGCGATTTCAGCCAGCACGTCATCGAAACCGCGCGACACTTCTTCGCCGCGGGTGTAAGGCACCACGCAGTAGCTGCAATACTTGCTGCAGCCTTCCATGATCGATACGAAAGCGGTTGCGCCATCCACCTTGGCTGGCGGCAGATGGTCGAATTTTTCGATTTCGGGAAAACTGATATCGACTTGCGAACGGCCCGATGCGCGCCGCTGATTGATCAGGGCGGGCAAGCGATGCAATGTCTGCGGACCGAATACCACATCTACATATGGCGCGCGCTTGATGATCGCCGCGCCTTCCTGCGATGCGACGCAACCGCCGACGCCGATCACCAGGTCGGGCCGGGCCAGCTTCAGCTCGCGGATGCGGCCGAGATCGGAAAATACTTTTTCCTGTGCTTTTTCGCGTACCGAACAGGTATTGAGCAAGATCACGTCGGCATCTTCGATGATGTCGGTCTTGATGATGCCGTCGGAAGCGTTGAGTACGTCGGCCATCTTGTCCGAGTCGTACTCGTTCATCTGGCAGCCGAAGGTTTTAATGAATACTTTTTTTTGCATGGAATGGCTTTGTGCGGATAGGGCGTGTAACGGGTTCTAGCGGTTCTGGACCGGCAACGGTTTGCTGGCTTCTTGCGGGCTCAGCATCCAGATGCGGTGAACCTGGCTCTGATTGTTCTCGGTGAAATTCACCACTATATTGCTGCCCCGCAAAGAGTTCGGCATTTCAATCGTATTATCGGCATTGAAAATCTGTGCGCCCGGCGATAGTTCGCGCTGCTTGCCATCGACGATGATGGCCGGATAAATGGCAGGCGTCATTGTCCCGCGTTTGGCATGCAATGGGAAGGGCCGCTCGTAGGCAGCGGCAGAATATACGAATGATGCCA
>Ga0366800_1034_pt1 | contig 21034 bp, 17 predicted proteins | sample BONcelN113001E14_FD_207034 | JGI IMG/M metagenome (GOLD analysis project Ga0366800, IMG submission 207034) | Enriched cells from coal bed in the Powder River Basin, Montana, United States - BONCAT cells N11 rep3 HSBNCT.N11.300.1.E14 ...
ACTTTCATCATTTTTTTTAACTCGACAGCCGGTATCTTTTTAATCTGCGTTTTGCCAAACTCCTCAATAAAGACAAAATGGATGCTGTCTCCCTGTTTCTTCTTATCGGTCAACATCGCTTCATAAACCGCTTCCACAGGTTCGGTCAGTTCAGTGGGCAATGCAAAGGCTTGCAGAATAGGAATCAGCCTCTCAAAGCAGCCATTACTGGTAATTCCGACGCTCTCTCCCAATTTAACAGCCGCCGCCATTCCAATTGCTACGGCTTCCCCATGGGACAGCTTTGTATAATTTCCAAGCTTTTCGACGCCATGCCCGATGGTATGTCCAAAATTCAGGATTCTGCGAAGGCCTCCCTCCGTTTCATCTTCTTCAACGACTTTTATTTTTATACGGACGCATCGCGCAATGAGCTCAGTAATCCGCTTGTTATCATTGTCTTTTAAAATCAGTTCCAATAGCTCCGGGTCGCTGATACAGCCATACTTGATGATTTCCGCCATTCCGGATTGATAAACCCTCTCCGGCAGTGAATCCAGTACCTCAGGATCGATCAGCACCAGATCCGGCTGACGGAATGCTCCCACCAGATTTTTCCCTTGGGGTAAATCCACACCGGTTTTTCCTCCGACGGAAGAATCCACCTGTGCCAGCAGCGTGGTTGGGATCTGAACCAGATACCGAATTCCTCTCAGGTAGGTGGCAGCGGCATAGCCTGCGATATCTCCCGTAACACCGCCACCCAATGCAATGATCATATCATCTCTTCCAAATTGGTGATTGCTTAACGTATCATAGATCTCAGAAACGGTTTCCAGATTTTTATATTCTTCCCCTGCGCGTATCACATGATGAAACACCGGGAGATTTAACCCACAAAGTCTCTGCTCCAGATCATCCAAATAAAGCCCGGCAACATTGGAGTCCGTGATCACACAGATCCGGGAAGGTCCTGTTTCCATGCAAATCATTCTGCAGCATTCGGCTGCCTCCTTCCGGATGCCCTTTTCAATCATGATCTTCGATGTATTCTGTTTTCCAATAAGATTTAATTCTATCATCCAAACCTCTAGAGTTCCCTGTCTACTACTGCCGCGATCGCTTTCAGCTTTTTCATGGTGCTGTTGAACATTTCATAGCTCAGGCTTTGTGCACCGTCGCTTAAGGCATTCTTGGGATCATTGTGCACCTCAATCATCAAACCATCTGCTCCTGCGGCGATGGCTGCCATGGAAAGTGACTCGACCATCCATGCCATACCAGATGCGTGGGACGGATCGATGATGACCGGTAAGTGGCTCAAACGCTTCAGTGCAGGAATTGCGCTGATGTCCAGTGTATTCCTTGTAAAGGTCTCATTCGTTCGTATCCCTCTCTCACATAATATCACATTTTCATTTCCACCGCTTAAAATATATTCGGCCGACATGAGAAATTCTTCCAAAGTATTGGAGAATCCTCTTTTAAGAAGTACCGGAATTCTCGCCTTTCCCAATTCGATGAGCAGTTCATAGTTCTGCATATTTCTTGCACCTACCTGAAAACAGTCAACTTTACCGAGGAATTTCTCCACATGCATCGGGTTTGTGATTTCCGTTACGATTGGCAATCCGGTTTCCGCTTTTGCAATATTCAGAAGCTCCAAGCCCTCTGCTTTCAATCCCTGAAAGGAGTAGGGCGAGGTTCTCGGCTTCCATGCTCCGCCACGAATGATCGCTGCGCCAGATTCCTTGATGTGCTTTGCGATATCGACGATTTGTGCTTCGCCTTCTACAGAGCATGGACCTGCCATCACTACGATTCTTTTCCCTCCGACTTCCACCCCACCCACATTGACGAAGGTATCCTCAGGATGCATTTTTCTGTTGGCGCGTTTATATGGTTCCTGCACCTTAATGATTTTATCTACATACTCACTGAGATAAGCCGAATTTCTGTCGACAGAAGAAGTGTCTCCGACAACACCCAATATCGTGGTTTCAGCACCGACGATGGGACAAACCTCTACGTTATATCGACTGAGCCATCCTGATATCTTATTAATGTCCTCCTGAGTCGTTCCATTTTTCAAAACAATAATCATTTTTATTCTCCTTTTCTGAATAAAACAAAAACCTCTCGCCCCTATACAGGGACGAAAGGTTATAATTTATATCTTCCGCGATACCACCCAAATTCAGTACTGGAAAAGCACTGCTCTCTCTTCAAATACGAAGCAGAAAAACTGCTGAATATTCTATCCCTGTAACGTGGGAAGACGCCTAGGCCTACTTACTAGCTCGCCCGATTTGTGAAGCAAATCGATTTTCAGCCTGGAGCTCAAGAGGGAACTTCAAAATAATTTCTCTAATATCCACTTCCAGTCAATGATGGATAATCCCTGATAGATTCCTTATATCTACTTTCCTCTGTCATCGCTTTTTTGTTATTATGATTATACATATGCTAACCGTTTCTTTTTTGTTTGTCAAGGAAAATAAAAAAATTTTATTATTTATGGTTCCCGGTGTTTTCCTCATTTAGTCTTTGGTGATAGCGTTCCGCTTCCCTGCTATCCTTTTCGATCTGCTGTGCCAACGCATTGACACTGCTGAACTTGATCTCTGGTCGGATTCTTTCGAGGAATTCGACACGGATCTGCTTTCCGTAAAGATCCTTGCTGAAATTGAAAATATGTGTTTCGATATTCTTTTTATTATCCCCGATGGTTGGTTTAATCCCCACATTGGTGATGCCCTGATAGCAAATTCCATTGTAGTTGCAGTAGGTGACATATACTCCGTGAGCCGGAGTGACCATCGTTTCATCAATCAGAATATTCGAAGTCGGAAAGCCGATGGTTCTGCCAATCTTATTTCCCACAACCACTTCTCCGCCTACGGTATAATTTCTTCCCATGTATTTCTTGCACTCACCGACTCTGCCCTCTGCGATCAGATTCCGGATAAAGGAACTGCTCACCAGATTGCCATCGATTTTAAATGGCTCCAGAACATGAATTCCAAAACCATCTTTTAGGCCTGCTTTCATCAACGTTTCCGGATTTCCATCCGCTTTGAAGCCGAAGTGATAGTTGAAGCCGCAGTAAGCCTCTCGCATTCGAAAGGCTCCGGTCAAAAGCTTCTGGATAAACTCTTCCGCTGATAAATGCTGGATGATCTCGTTGAATTCCAGCGAAAACAGGTAATCCACACCGAGGGATTTGATGATTTCAGCCTTGTCCTCCAAATATAATATGTTTTTAATGACAGGTTTCCCCGCCAGTACATTCTTCGGATGGTTGGTAAAAGTAAACACGGCACTTTTCAGTCCCGCCATTTTGGCACTTTTCACCGTTCTCCTGATAAGCTCCTGATGACCCTTATGAACTCCATCAAAATTTCCTAATGCAACGACAGTTTCTTTTATATTTTTAATTTCTTCCAATGAGTTGAATTGCTTCATCTTTCCCATCCTATCCAGTAAAAATTTACCCTAAGATAGCTCTATCACTCAGAAAAATCTTATCTGCTACGAATTTCTCTTGATCCTCATTATAAAATGCCACACCCAAAAATCCGTTCGATTCCCTGCCCGTTAACAGGTCCTGATGCAGATAGATATTATAAGCCTTTTTATATTCTTCACGAAGGTTGAGTTCATCTTCAGCATGTTTAAATTCGGGTTCTTCTGTTATCTCGACGTCGGACATGCGCAAGCTTCCGCCGTTGGCAAACCATCTTCCGCGATCCACGTTTACAATCGCTTTGCCGAAATGGACCAGTGGAAAATCCGGCTCCAATCGATACTGTTCCGGGTCACCTTCCATCAATTCCTCAATGGTCACCGTCTTGTCCAGAGTAAACGCTCCGCTTGCCGTTCTGATCAGACAGCTCATAACGGCTCCACAGCCTAACATTCTACCTGTGTCATGACAGATGGTCCGAATGTAGGTGCCCTTCGAGCATTCCACATCAAAGGTCACCCTTCCTGTTTCCGGATCCATTCGGATTACCGTAACGCTTTTTATGTTAACTTGCCTCGGCTTGATCTCGACAGTCTCACCTTGCCTGGCATATTCGTATAAGTGTCTTCCATTCACTCGAACGGCGGAATAACCGGGAGGATATTGAGAGATCAGTCCTCGAAAGCTACTCAAAGCTTCTAAGATTTTCTCCCGTTCAAAAACAAAAGCACCTCGGTGATCCTGGATTGTCGTTCCCCAGATATCCTGGGTATCCGTTTCGATCCCTAGCTGCATTTCACAGCGGTATTTCTTGTAGTCCAGATCCAGATACTCGTTAATTCGCGCTGCACTTCCTATGCATAGTGGCAGTACGCCCACCGCCATAGGATCAAGCGTCCCCGTATGTCCGATCCGTTTCACACCTGTCAGTCTTCTGAGAAACTGAACACCATCGTGTGACGTCATGCCAGCCGGTTTCAAAAGATTGATGATTCCATCCTTAATCATTCACGAAACGCTCCGTTTCCTACGCTTTTATATCCGCTTCCCTCCAGTTGGGTATTGATTGCAGCAGCGATCTTTTGTTTGGCTTCTTCCAGTGACATATGTAGTGTACATCCAGCCGCTTTTTTATGCCCACCGCCCCCAAAGGATTGTGCAATCACAGATACGTCACCATAAGTTTTCGCCCGCAAGCCTACCTTGATCTCGTTTGGCTTGCTTTCCTTCAAAAATGCGGATATTTCTACACCGCCGATGTTTCGAAGCGTTTCGATAATCCCCTCGGTTTCCTCCATCCGCGCACCGGTATTCTCCAGCATTGCCTGAGTAACGTAAGCAATATCGGCCTTTCCGTCGGATAGTATCTCTATGGTGTTGAGCACAGCGTTGGTTATTTTCAGTTTTTCATGTCTAATATTCTGATAGACTTCTACGCTGATCTTTTCCAAATCAATGCCGACATCAAAGAGATCGGCCGTAATAAGATGGGTGGTTTTCGTCGTATTTGTGTACTGAAAATTGCCCGTATCTGTTGAAATAGCAGTATAAATTGCTTCTGCCATAGCAACGTCCAGTTCAACTTCCAGATGCTTGATCAAATCATATACGATCTCTCCGGTTGCACCTGCAAATTCATCGATATAATTCATATCTGCGAAATAGTTGTTTGTCCTATGATGATCAAGGCATATGCTGAATTTTCCTTTCAGAAACGTGTCCTTTCTCATGACAAACCGTTCAATATCGCTGCAGTCAATGGATATGGATATATCCGGCGAATCGATTATGTTCTGATCATAGGTACAATAGCCTTGTTCCAAAAAAAGCAGATAAGAAGGGATCTCATCCTCAACGAGAATGTGAGCCTTCTTTCCGATCTTCCTTAGTGCAATGCAAAGTGCGATGGAGGAACCTAAAGTATCCCCATCCATAATGACATGAGGATACAGTAATACGGTTTCTGCTTCTTTGAGTTTACTCGCGATCTGATTCAATGTGTTTTTCTTCATCATTATCTTCCGTTTTTTCTATTCCCAGCTCATCGATCAACTTTGAGATGTGCCTTCCGTATTCCAAAGAAGTATCAAATTTAAATAATAAATCCGGCACGTGCCTCAGCTTGATTTGTCTTCCGATTTCTCTTCGAATCAAGCCTTTGGCACTTTTGAAGGCGGCCAAAACATCATTTTTCTCATCCCCGCTGGTTTCCTCTGCGGCATTGCTCCCCAATTTGGTAATGTATAGCGTGGCATAGCTTCCATCCTCAGTCACCTCAACGGCAGAAATGCTGACAAACCCGGATAGTCTGGGGTCTTTTATCTCTTTTAGAAGCAGGTCGCTAACGATCCTTCTGATCTCTTCTGCCAGCCGACCTTGTCTATAACCTTTTCCCATGATTCTTTCCTCTTATCTTTTGTTTGTAATGATGCAGGCGGTGGACATTCCAGCCTCATTACTTTCTTTCTATCTCTTCCATCTTGAATGCTTCAATGATGTCCCCTTCTTTAATGTCATTGTAATTTTCAATGCCGATACCACATTCAAATCCACGGGCGACTTCCTTTGCATCATCCTTGAATCGTCTGAGGGATGATATTTTGCCTTCGTGAACGATAATGCCGTCTCTGACAAGTCTTATTTCCGCATTCCTTTGAACCTTGCCTTCAAGCACATAAGCCCCAGCAATGATTCCTGCACCCGGAACCTTAAAGGTGTTTCTAATTTCTATCTTACCCATTACGACTTCTTTAAATACAGGATCAAGCATACCTTTCATGGCAGCTTCCACCTCATCGATGACGTTGTAAATTACCCGATACGTTCTGATTTCAACACCCTCTCGTTCAGCCATGCTCGAGATCGCCGTGCTTGGTCGAACATTAAAGGCAATTATGATCGCACCGGAGGTACTGGCAAGCACGATATCCGATTCGATAACCGTACCGACACCTGTGTGAATAATTTTAACCTTAACATTTTCATTCTTCAGTTTTTCAAGAGACTGTGTCAAAGCTCCCACGGAACCTTGTACATCACCCTTGATGATCAAATTCAGCTCTTTCACTTCGCCTTCTTGAATCTGACTGAAGAGCTGTTCAAGCGTAATGCTGGAATTTCTAGCCATGACTTCTTCTCTCAGTTTGACTCTTCGGTGCTCCGCTATTTCTCTTGCTAACTTGTCTTCCTTAACCGCATTAAACTCATCACCGGCTTCCGGCACGTCAGTTAACCCAAGGATTTCAACAGCTGTAGCAGGGCCAGCTTTTTTGATGGCATCACCTTTAAAGTTGGTCATCGCTTTGATTCGTCCGGAGCATGTTCCTGCAACGACACTCATTCCGGCCTGAAGCGTACCATTCAATACGAGAAGGGTAGCTACCGGTCCTTTATTTTTATCTAATCTGGCTTCGATTACAGTACCCATCGCCAGGCGATTTGGATTCGCTTTTAATTCCAACACTTCTGCCTGAAGTAAAATCATTTCAAGCAGAGTATCGATTCCCTCGCCGGTCTTAGCAGAAACGGGAACAACAATCGTTTCACCGCCCCATTCTTCAATGAGAACACCGCGTTCTGTCAGATCCTGCTTAACTCTGGTCGGATCTGCACCCGGTTTATCCATCTTATTCATAGCGACGATAATCGGAACATTTGCTGCTCTTGCATGACTGATGGCTTCAATCGTCTGCGGCTTAACGCTGTCATCCGCAGCAACAACAAGAACGGCAATATCTGTAGCATGTGCTCCTCTCGCCCGCATTGCGGTGAAAGCTTCATGTCCCGGCGTATCTAAAAATACGATTTTCTGTCCGTTTGAATAGACCTCAGAAGCACCGATATGCTGTGTAATTCCGCCTGATTCTGAGGCGGTTACGTTGGTTTTTCTAATTGCATCAAGCAAAGATGTTTTTCCGTGGTCGACATGGCCCATGACAGCGATAATAGGAGCTCTGCTCTTTAATTCTTCGTCTTTATCCTTAAAGCGTTCCAGCCCTTCTTCAACAATTTCTTTTTCTACTTTACCGACAACGATGTTTACACCCAGCTCTTCACCAAGGAGTACAACGGTATCTTCATCGATATTCTGATTGATATTTGCCATAATGCCAAGCTTCATCAATGCCATGATGACTTGTGATGTTGTCTTTTCTATCTGATCTGCAAGCCCTGCGACAGTAATTGGTACATTAACAATCTTTGAACCAGGTGGAAGATCTTCCAGCTTAATCTCCGGCTCAACAATTTTTGGAGCAGGTTTTGGCTTTGGTTGCGGCCTCTGCTGTGTTGGCCTTTGATTGTTAATACCAGGTCTCTGCTGATATCCGCCCTGATTTGGCCTTTGCTGAGATGACTGCTGGTTATTTGTTCCCGGCCTTTGTGGTGATTGTTGTCCGCCTTGAGCTGGTCTCTGCTGAGACTGGCCGCCTTGTGCCGGTCTATTTTGTGATTGCGGTCCGCCTTGGGCTGGTCTCTGCTGAGACTGACCGCCTTGTGCAGGTCTATTCTGTGATTGCGGTCCGCCTTGGGCCGGTCTCTGCTGATACTGACCACTTTGTGCAGGTCTATACTGTGATTGCTGTCCGCCTTGGGCTGGTCTCTGCTGAGACTGACCGCTCTGCGCCGGCCTATTCTGTGATTGCTGTCCGCCTTGGGCTGGTCTCTGCTGAGACTGACCGCTCTGCGCCGGCCTATTCTGTGATTGCTGTCCGCCTTGTGCCGGTCTCTGCTGAGACGGATCGCTTTGGGCTGGTCTCTGCTGTGATTGCTGTCCGCCTTGGGCCGGTCTCTGCTGAGATTGTGTGCCTTGCGTCGGTCTATTCTGTGATAGCGTCTCAGCCTGAGCAGGTCTCTGATGCTGCGGATGATTGGTCTGCACAGTTCTTTGTTGTTGTCCCTGACCACTTTCCAGAGGCCTTTGCGGTTGTCCCTGACCACTTTCCACAGTTCTTTGTTGCTGCGGGGTATGTTGGCCTTGATTTGGATATGCCGGTCTCTGCGGATGAGCCTGCGGCTTCACAGCAGGTTTTACCGGTTTTGCTTCCGGGCTCACACTAGGATGAACTGCGGCCTTAACGACCACCTTAACTTCTTCCTTATCTCTACTTGCCTCAGTTTTCTTTGGTGCTACCTTGACAATTTTTGTCTCAGAACCACTTTTTCCTCGTAAAACTGTATTCCTGATTGCGATCACATCCATATCAGATAATACGCTCATATGACTCTTCGCATCAATTCCCATGGAATTTATTTTATCTAACATATCTTTACTTGTCATATTCAGTTCTTTTGCTAATTCATGTATTTTTATACTGGACATTAGAACACCTCCATTCTGTTATAACGCATCCGAAGAAAATTTTCGAATGTAGATAATTTTCTTTCCTCTGCGCGTTTCAACGAGGCAGAGGACATTTCCACCTCGTTATTCTCCGTCTATTTCTTTTAATATCACATCTGCAAAATTTACATCGGTAATGCCGAAGATTCCTCTTTCCTGACTCCCTGTAACTTTTGACAGTTCCTCTGATTTTCCATAGTTTCGAAATGGTATTTCATTTTCGTTAGCAAGCTTAGTCAGCTTTTTTGCTGTGTTCTCGGAGAGATCCTCCGCTAGAATCAGCAGTTTCAGCTTCTTTTGCTTTATGGCATTCAGGCAGGAATAATTGCCGGAAACCAAATTTCTTGATTTGGCAGCAAAACCTAAGTAGCTATCAACCTTTTTTCTCATGTTCTGCCAGCTCCTTAAATAAATTATCCAAAACCTGTTCTCCGATCTCTATCTCTAAACCTCTGCCAATGGCCTTTTTCTTTCTTGCCTTGTTAAAGCATTCTGTATTAGGACAGAGATAAATACCTCTGCCATTGGCTTTTCCGGTCAAATCAATTTTCGGTCCGCTGTCAGTTGCAACGATTCGAATCAACTCACGCTTTGGTTTTGATTCCATACAACCTACGCACCTGCGCATAGGGATCTTTTTTGTTTTCATAGAAGCACCCCCCATCTGCTGTTGGTCTTCGCCTAAACTTGTATCTTACTCTTCCTCTACAACCGGTTCTTTTTTCTTTCTTCCGCGTTTCGGCTTTTCCGCAACGGGCTCTTCCGTAATGAGTTCTTCCACAACGGGTTCTTCCACTTCAATGATTTCATTTTCGTCTGTTGCTGGGATCTCTGTTTCGTCTACCACTGCCACCAGCTCTTCAATGTACTCTTCATTAACATTTTCAATGTCATCGTATACTTCGAAAGTTTCTTCAGGGAAGAACTGGGTGTGACTCTTGATATCTATTTTCCAACCGCAGAGTTTTGCTGCCAGTCTGACGTTCTGGCCTTCTTTCCCGATGGCTAGGGAAAGCTGATAGTCAGGAACGATCACCGTAGCGGATTTGCCTTCCGCATTAATGATAACCTTTTCAACCTTTGCAGGGCTGAGCGCACTGCTGATCAGCTTTTCCGGAATATCGCTCCAGTTTATAATGTCGATCTTCTCTCCGAACAATTCATCTACGATGGCCTGGACTCTCGTGCCTCTGGAGCCGACGCAAGCTCCAACAGGATCCACACTATCATCCGTTGTGTAAACAGCCATCTTTGTTCTTGAGCCTGCTTCTCTTGAAATGCTTTTTATTTCTACGATTCCGTCCTGAATTTCAGGAACCTCCAGTTCAAACAGCCTTTTCACCAATCCCGGATGTGACCTGGAAAGGTAGACCTGCGGTCCTTTGGTCGTCTTTTTCACATCCATGATAAACACCTTGATTCTACTGTTTACCACATATTTTTCGCCCGGAACCTGCTCTGTCGCAGCCAAAATGCCTTCCGTTTTACCCATGTTGATGAAAACGGTATCGTTGCTGATTCTCTGAATAATTCCGTTCACGATCTCCGATTGACGGCTGGAATAATCGTCATAAATCAAGCCGCGTTCCGCCTCGCGGATTCGCTGTACTACAACCTGCTTCGCCGTCTGTGCGGCAATTCTACCAAAGTCTCTCGGCGTAACCTGTTTCTCTATCACATCTCCAACCTGGAACTTTGGATCGATTTCTCTTGCGTCGTCAATAGATACCTCTAACTGTACATCCTCAACCGTTTCCACGATGTCCTTTCTCATAAAAACATCGATATCTCCGGTTTCTTTATTAATATTCACCCGGACATTCTGAGAGGTTCCATAATTTTTCTTGTATGCGGAAACAAGCGCAGACTCAATGGCCTCAATCAGAAGTTCCTTTGATATTTCTTTTTCCTTTTCTAATTCCTCAACTGCTTTTATAAATTCTCTGTTCATTATGATTCAACAATCCTCCTTAAAAAATAACAGCTAGCTTTGTTTTTGCTACTTTTTCCATTGGTAATTCTATTCTATTTTCTTTTTCATCTATTATCACTAGATTTCCGTCCTGCATGCCAGCAAGCTTCCCGAAGAAAGTCTTCTTGCCGTTTATGCCCTGATACAGAGTAACGTCTACAAAACGACCCGCATATCTGACATAATCGCTGTCCTTAATCAATGCTCTATCCATACCTGGAGAGGATACTTCCAGATAATAATTCTGCTCAATGGGATTCAGCTCATCCAGTCTTGCACTGAGATATCTGCTAACCTTTTCACAGTCATCGGTACTGATTCCGCCATCGGTATCTGAGCCTCGGTCGATATAAACCCTCAGAAACCAGTCTTTCCCCTCTTTGATAAATTCAACATTATAAAGTTCATATCCGTTCTTCTCAAGAAACTCCGCCAATTCATCGGCAACGAGCTCCTTTATCTTGATTTTCGCCATAATCTCTAAACCTTTCTCCCCTGAAAGTTGATTACAAAAGTGAAAGAGTGGGATTGCCCACTCTTTTGCATTTACAAGTCAAGTTTTTTACTACCATTTAACATTAGCATAAAAACCTCACTTTTGCAAGTTTTTTCTAAAATTATCATGCAGTATCAGTCAATTTTAAAACAGGCTTAACTGATCTGACTCCGGTATTTCCGAAAGTACCCCATGATTCATGAGGGCTTCGATTGCTGTTTTATTCACCTTCGCCCGGCTCTTCATATCGTCAACGGACATGAAAGGCTTTTTTTCAAATTCAGAAACGATGGCCTTTGCAGCACTTTCTCCAACCCCTGTCAAAGCCACAAATGGAAGCAGAACCTTACCGTCCGCTACCTGAAACCTTGTGGCCGGAGATTTTCCGATTACCGCAGGAGCAAATTCATAGCCTCTGGCGTACATTTCATAAGCAACCTCTAAAACGGTTACCTCATCCTCTTCCTTCTTGGTGGCGTTCTTCCCTTTCGCTTCAATCAAGTCGATTTTATTCCGAATCGCCTTGGCACCTTTTAAAATGGTCTCCGAATCAAATTCACTGACCTTTGTTGTAAAGAATACGGAGTAAAATTCCATTGGATGATAAACCTTATAGTACGCAATTCGATAGGACATCATCACGTAGGCGACCGCATGGGCTTTCGGAAACATATATTTGATTCGTCTGCAGGACTCGATATACCATTCCGGTACATCATTGTCCGCCATCAGGTCAGCCTCCTCCTGGGTGATGCCCTTGCCCTTTCTGACGTTTTCCATGATCTTAAAGGCAATTTTATTCGGAACACCCTTGTGAATGAGATAGTTCATGATGTCATCTCGCGTTGAAATAGCGTCCTTCATGGTAGCAGAGCCATCCCGGATAAATTCCTGGGCGTTGTTGATCCAAACGTCGGTTCCATGGGAAAAGCCGGAGATCCGAACCAAATCCGCAAACATGGACGGTTTGGTATCATCCAGCATCTGCCGGACGAACTTCGTTCCAAACTCGGGAATTCCAAAGCTCCCGTGGGTAAATTTATAGTCAGGATCTTTGATATCCAAACCATCGATCCCGTTAAAAAGACTGTCTACCTTTTTATCCTTCAATGGAACGGTCAGTGGGTCTACCCCTGTCATATCCTGCAATTGACGGATCATGGAGGGTACATCGTGGCCTAGAATGTCCAGCTTGAGCAGATTTTCATCAATGGAGTGGTAATCAAAGTGCGTTGTGATGATTTCCGTATTGACATCATTGGCCGGATGCTGAACGGGACAAAATTCATAGATTTCGTGTCCTCTCGGTACGATGATGATTCCGCCAGGATGCTGACCGGTGGTTCTTCTCACTCCAGTGCAGCATTCTGTCAGGCGGTCGGCCTCCCATTTGTTCACAGGCTGTTGCCGGTCCTCAAAGTATTTCATTACAAAGCCATAGGCTGTTTTTCCCGCGATTGTTCCGATCGTTCCTGCGCGGAATACATTTTCTTTTCCAAAGATTTCTTCCACATATTTATGGGCGACCGACTGGTATTCTCCTGCAAAATTCAAGTCGATATCAGGTTCCTTGTCTCCCTCGAAGCCTAAGAATACTTCAAACGGTATATTAAAGCCATTTTTCTCATATGGTGTACCACATTTTGGGCACACCTGGTCTGGCATGTCGATGCCGCAGTCATAGCTTCCATCCAGAATGAAATCTGAATTTTTACATTCCTTGTTCGGGCATATGTAATGAGGCGGAAGCGGATTTACTTCGGTAATCCCACCCATTGTCGCTGCAAATGAGGAACCGACGGAGCCTCTTGAGCCGACCAGGTAGCCATCTGACATCGATTTCTGAACCAGCATTTCCGCTGAGACATACATCACAGCATACCCATGGTTGATGATGGAATTCAGTTCTCTTTCCAGCCTTTTTTCCACAAGCTCCGGCAAAGGATTTCCATAAATGCCCCAGGCGGTTTCCATACAGCGGTTTCTAAGCCGTTCATCAGCTCCATCAATCTTTGGCGGGAATTTACCGCTAGGAACCGGTACAACCTTTTCGATGCTATCTGCAATCTGATTGGATGCTTCGACGACCACTTCATACGCGAGTGCATGGCCTAAATAGTCAAATTCCTTTAGCATTTCCTCTGTCGTTCGCAAATGAAGCCCTTTGTCTCCCTCGATGTCCTTGTAGCCCTGACCTGCCATTAGAATCTTGCGATACAAGGCCTCCTCCGGCTCGGCGTAATGGGCGTCGCAGGTTGCGACCACCGGCTTGTCCAATTTCTTGCCCAAATCAATGATCTTTCTATTGATCTCCTTCAGGCCCTCCTGGTCGGCTACGCTGCCGTTGTCGATTAGAAACTGATTGTTCGCCAGCGGCTGGATTTCCAGATAATCATAATAGGATGCAATGTGCTGGATCTCTTCCTCGGATTTATGATGCAGGATACTCTGATATACTTCGCCCGCTTCACAGGCCGATCCTATGATAAGACCATCCCTATGGTCTGTCAGTACGGATTTCGGTATCCTTGGTTTCTTATAAAAATACTCCAGATGGGATTTTGATACCAGCTTATAAAGATTTTTCAAACCCTCCTGGGTTCTGGCGAGAATGATCACATGGTTTGTATTTTTTGATTTATACTCAATTTTCTTCCCCGTATCGCCGGTGTCGTCATAAAGGTATCCTTCCATGCCGTATATGATCTTCATATCAAGCTTTCCGTATTTCACTGTCTTTTCCGCTTCCGGAAAGGCCTGTACGACGCCGTGGTCCGTAACGGCAATTGCTTTCTGACCCCATTTTGCAGCGAGTCGTATCATACCCGATATTTCATTCAAGCCATCCATGGCGCTCATTTTCGTATGGGCGTGGAGCTCGACTCTCTTCTTCTCACTGTGATCCTGACGTCCTATAATTTCAGTCTTTTCAATATCCTTCCCCATTAAAACGAGGATATTCTCATAGGTATCAAACTCCGCATTCCCTCTGATGATGACGGAATCACCCGGTTTCAGATTGCCGTCGATTTCATTCCATTTTTCCTCAGATGCAAAGAGCTTGACACAAATAGAGGTGACCTTGTCCGTAATTAGCAAAGTAACGAGTTTTTTATTGTTCTTAATGGTTCTGGCATCCTTCCGGAACAGAATTCCTTCAATGACAGACAGTCCGCTGCCCACGGTCAGACTTGCGATTGGAACAGGCTCACCATTAATTTTTTTGCCCATAATCCGATTACCGACCATGGGCTCTTCCTTATCCCTGCGCTTCCATTTTTCTCCGCCCTTACCGGAACCACCATTACCATTGAAGGTTCCGTTTTCTCCGTTATTATAGCTTCCATTCCCACCGTTTGATCCATTGCTGCCGTTGCTGTTGGCCGCAGCCAGTTTCTGTGCTTTATCGGCCTCCTCAAGCTCTTTTTTCGCCAGATCTGCTTTTTCCTTTGACTTTTCCTTATAGTTGTCTTCGTGATTGGCAAAGACCACTTTCACTGCCATACCAAAATCTCTGTTGAAGTATTTCTCAAACTGATTTGCTACTTTATCATTGAGTTCGCTAACCGCAACGGCTCCAAGCGCCATGATCGTCAGTTTCCCGTTTTCGTAGGAGAACTCCCCTGGGAAGATGGTCTTTGTAATCGCCGCATAACTGCCGTTGATTTCATGAATCATGTGTTCAATACAGTGCTTTATGATTTCCTGTTCCGTAAGAATCACATCGTCATAGATGAAATGCAGTGATACTCCCTGCAAGCCTGGAATTTCATTTTTTATGATTTTTGAGATCCGATCCACATCAGAAAATGGGACGATAAAATTCAGTCTGACATCCATAGAAAGGACAGCCGTCTCCTTGGAAACAACTGCCTTTTCAATGGAGTAATGATAACTGTCTTTTGCATGTTTTCCGATTTTATTCCAACTGATCGTGCTTTCGATTAATGATTTCAATGATTGCCTCCGTAAATGCCGCGTTTTATCGTTACTCCTTAACCGTCAAAAACCGGTTCCTTCTTTATTCTTTATTTTTGGTCTTTGTTCTCATTTTTCACAAGCTCTGTCAAAGAGGTCGCCAGACCTGCAAGGCCCTGAATCTGAGAAGGTATAATAATCTTCGTCGCTTTCCCATCTGCCGCCGCTGCGAATGCATCCAGGCTCTTCAATGCGATTACCTGCTGGGTCGGGTCGGATTCTACCAGCATTTTAATACCGTCGGCTGTTGCTCTCTGTACCAGAAGGATTGCTTCTGACTGTCCTTCTGCTTCTCTGATCTGTGCTTCTCTTTTTGCCTCAGCAGCTAAAATTACTGATTCTTTGTTTGCTTGTGCAGTTAGAATCACCGACTGTTTATTTCCTTCTGCAATGAGGATTGCAGCTGTTTTTTCACCTTCTGCACGTAGAATGGATTCTCTTTTTTCTCGTTCTGCGCGCATCTGCTTTTCCATTGCTTGCTGAATATCTTTCGGAGGTAAAATGTTTTTAACCTCCACTCGGTTAATCTTAATACCCCAAGGATCTGTAGCCTCATCAAGGACCAATCTGATCTTTGTATTGATATGCTCTCTGCTCGTAAGGGATTGATCCAGCTCCAGGTCACCAATAATATTTCGAAGTGTGGTAGCAGATAAATTTTCAATCGCACCCATTGGATTTTCTACTCCGTAGGCATATAGCTTCGGATCTGTAATCTGAAAATAAATTACAGTATCGATTTCCATGGTTACATTATCCTTGGTAATTACCGGCTGTGGTGGAAAATCGATCACGTGCTCTTTTAATGAAACTTTTCTGGCTATTTTATCAATAAGCGGAATTTTAATGTGAAGACCTACCTGCCATGTTGCATGATAAGCGCCCAGTCTTTCAACAACGAAAGCCCTCGCCTGTGGTACAATACGAATATTTGTTACAACCAAAAAAATTGCAATCACAATCAGTAATATGATTGCCAATGATGAAATAATACTATCCATTATTCTTCTCCCTTCTTTCGCTCAACGATGAGCTTTACCCCTTCAATTTTAACAATTTTAACCAGTTCACCCTCCGTTAGGGTTTCCTTGTTATCCTTTGCAATCGCCGTCCAGACCAAACCATTCAGTTTTACTTGTCCGGTATGGTACGGCTCAATGGTTTCAGTTACCATGCAGGTCTTACCGATCATCAGGTCAATATTGTTTTTTTCATGCCCGATTCTCAGTCTTTTTTCAGCGAGTGGTCTGGTAAAATACAGCAAAATAATTGAAATAATCAGAAAAACTGCAATTTGCAGCAGCAGCGGACCTCCAAGCAGAGCAATAATGCAGGCCCCAACTCCTCCGACCGTAAACCAGATCGTAGTCAATCCCATGGTGAATCCTTCTATGACTGCAAAAATAACTGCAATCAGAATCCAGATCAATGGCTCCGACATTTCCAAACCAGAAAACATAAGCAACCCCTTCTTTCTAATTCAATTCCTATATTAATAAATTCTTACTGACCTATGTTTTTCAAACTAATATTTTTTCTTGCTTGATATAGAGAATCAGTTCTTTCGCAATGTCCGCTTCCGGAACTGTTTTCACGGTTTCACCGTTCCGGAAGATGAGGCCCTTTCCCTTTCCGCAGGCTACTCCGAAATCAGCCTCTCTGGCTTCTCCCGGCCCATTGACTGCACAGCCCATGACCGCCACCGAAATGGAAGGCACGTTGTTCTTTTTCATGCTGTCTTCAATGGGCTTCAGTGCCTGTTCCACCTCAGCAGTGATCTTTGCCAGATCAACACCGCATCGTCCGCAGGTCGGACAAGAGATAAAATGGATCGAATTTTTCTTTAAATCCAAAGCTTTCAAAATTTCATTCGCATAAAAAACTTCATTGACCGGATCACCGGTTAGTGAAACCCGAATGGTATCTCCAATGCCGGAAAGCAGCAACGCGCCGATCCCGATGGCAGACTTGGCCTTTCCGCTTTCCACCGTCCCCGCTTCCGTTATCCCAATATGTAAAGGATACCCCATTTTTTCAAAAACAAGCTTATGCGCCTGATAGTTCAACCGGACATCAGAGGATTTCAGAGACAAAACAAGATCTGAAAATCCCATGTCCTCAATCAATTCTATGTTTTTCAAAGCACTCTCTGCCAGTCCCTCAGCCGTCACACCTTGATATTTCTCTAAGATTTCTTTTTCCAGGGAACCGGAATTCACCCCGATTCGAATGGGGATCTGCCGGCTCCTCGCCGCGTCGACCACGGCCTTTACTCTTTCCCTGCTTCCGATGTTGCCTGGATTGATTCTCACTTTATCGGCTCCGTTTTCAATGGCTGCAACTGCAAGTCGATAATCAAAATGAATATCTGCAACCAGAGGCACCTTCACCAGCTTTTTGATCTGCCCAAAGGCAGCCGCAGCCTCCATGTCGGGAATCGCACACCGCACAATATCGCAGCCCGCATCTGTTAATCTCGCGATTTGGCTGACTGTATCTGCTATATTTCTTGTATCCGTATTGGTCATGGACTGAATGGAGATGGGTGCACCACCGCCAATAAGAACGTTCCCGCAGGAAACCTGTTTGCTCATAGTATGAACCTTCCTACATCCTGGAATGTAATATAGATCATCAGTCCGAATAAAAGCATCAAGCCGACAAAATGAATTTTTCCCTCCGTTTCATCAGAAATGGTTTTTCCGGTAAATATCCTTATGATTAAAAATAACAGGCGCCCTCCGTCCAGTGCCGGGAAAGGGAGCATGTTCACGATTGCAAGATTCAAACTGATCAAAGCAGTCAGTTGTGCAAGATAAATCCAACCCAGCTTCGCCGTATCACCGACCATATAAACAATCCCCACAGGGCCGGTCAGGTTCTTGGTGGATACTTCGCCGGTAATGAGCTGACCGATGATTTCGACCATCTTAACACCCATTTCAAAGGTGCTTTGCGTGCCGTATCGCAATGCCTTTCCTGGGCTCTTTGCATAATCCGGCGTGATTCCGATGATTCTTCGTCCATCCTCTGCTTTTACCACATCGATTTCGAAGGACAGTATTTCTCCATTACGTTCTGCAACTACCGTCAAGGTAGGTTCCTTGCTAGTGCCGATGGTATCCGTGATATCGTTCCATTCCTTGATCACTTTATCTTCAACTTGAACGATTCTATCTCCCGGCAGCATCCCTGCCCTAACCGCAGGATGATCCGGTGTCAAATCCTTTATTACATTGGTTGGCATCCCAACAGCGAAAAGCACGGCAGATAAAATTAGAATTGCCAGAAGCAGATTCATCGCAGATCCTGCAACGACTACCAGTGCCTTCGCCGGAAAGGACTTGTTATTAAAGGCGGAAGCATCGCTGGAGTCTTCATCCTCACCTTCCATTTTGCAATAGCCTCCGATGGGAAACGCCCTCAGCGAATATTCCGTTTCCCCTTTTTTGAAATGGAGCAGCTGTGGCCCCATCCCCAATGCGAATTCGTTGACCTTGATCCCTACCGACTTTGCAGATATGAAATGCCCCAGCTCATGCACAAAGATGAGCAGGCAGAATATTAATATCGCATATACTATCATCATACTTCTAATTCCCCCCTGATATTTTGATCTATTTCTAAAATTGTATCCAAATCCAATTGAATGACCGGTTCATGCTTCTGCAGAAGCTTTTCTATAGTATTCTGAATATCTAAAAATCTTATCCTGCCTTCCAAAAACTGCTGAACGAGAACCTCGTTTGCAGCATTTAAAACCACTGGATAGCTCCCTCCTGCTTTCGAAGCTTCATATGCGAAGCCGAGGCATTTGAACGTATCCAAATCAGGTTTCTCAAAGGTAAGCGAACCCATTTCATAAAAATCCACGCCATTGATCTCATTTTTAATTCTTCCCGGATAAGTTAAGGCATAGCTGATCGGAACCCTCATATCCGGGACTCCCAATTGAGCAAGAATGGAATGGTCGGTATATTCCACCATGGAATGAATGATACTCTGGGGATGAATGACCACTTCGATCTTTTCCGGCGGAACATCAAATAGCCATCTTGCTTCAATGACCTCCAACCCCTTATTCATCATGGTAGCGGAATCGATGGTAATCTTGTTTCCCATCTTCCAGTTTGGGTGGTTCAACGCCTGGGAAACGGTGACCTTACTCAGTTGCTCCAGAGTATACCCGCGAAAGGGTCCTCCCGATGCGGTGAGTATGATCCGGTTAATCTCCTGATCTTTATTCCCCTGCAGTGCCTGAAAGACAGCACTATGTTCACTGTCGACGGGAAGAAGGCGGACATGGTTCTCCTTCACTGCATTCATGATCACCTCGCCACCGGCGACCAGAGTTTCCTTATTCGCCAGTGCGATGTCCTTACCTGCCTTGATTGCATAATAAGTCGGAATCAGCCCCATCATACCGATGAGGGAATTCAACACCATATCACAATCTGTTTTCGCAGCGGCTACAACAAGGCCTTCCCTGCCGTACAAGAATTCCGTGTCGGGATATTTTTTTCCCATTTCCACCGCATCATCCTCATTGGAAACAACAGCCAACGCAGGCTTGTGCTTTGCAATCTGTTCGCCGAGCAGCGCGACATTTGTCCCGCAGGTCAATACGGTTGCAGTGAAATGATCGGGATTTTTTTCTATAATATCCAGAGTCTGTGTTCCGATGGAACCGGTGGACCCCAGAATTGCTATCTTTTTCATATACGCTCCTTCAATGAGATGTATTACTTTTATTTTCGTTCAATTACTTAGCTATGATAAGCACAATATAGTAATACACCATCGGTGCGGTAAAAAGCACGCTGTCAAAACGATCCAAAATCCCGCCGTGACCCGGAATCAAGTTTCCAAAGTCTTTGATACCCATTTTTCTCTTGAATATTGATGCGGTCAGATCGCCGAACTGAGAAATGACTCCTCCCAATAAACCGATCACAATACAATGCGTAAGAAGTACCGGTGTTACAAAGTAGCCGAACAAGCCGCAAAACAGTATACTTCCGAGGATTCCGCCGATGGAACCTTCGATTGTTTTTTTCGGACTGATTTTAGGGGCAAGCTTGTGCCTTCCAATGGTAAGTCCGGTGAAGTATGCCATACTGTCCGTACCAAATGAAGTAAGAAAGATGAGCCATACCAGAATTCCGTACTCTCCGATTTGTTCCACCAAAGTGACATGGAGGGAAAGGAAAACCACATAAAAAATACCGGTCAAGGTTGCCATCGCATCCACAAGTTCTCTCTTCTCAATATTGAATAGATAGAGCAGGCTCATGATGACGACTGCTAAAAACCATACCATATAAAAATTATCTTCCGCCGGCGCAAACAGATTAATGGCATATAACCCAAGAATGCTGATGTTCGCAACCATAAAAGAGGGTTTTACATTGAGACTTTCAAACCCATGGTAGAACTCTCTTACCCCCATAATTCCTATGGCAAAGCATGCGAGCAACAGCAGCTTTCCCCCGATGAACACAAGGGCAAGTAGCGGAAGCATGATAATAGCGGATAAAACTCTGGTTTTCATTCTTTCACCTGCCTCCAAATCGCCTTTTTCTATTTTGAAATATCTCTATTGTTTTTTCATATTCTTTTTTTGAAAAGTCAGGCCAAAAAACGTCTGTAAATATAAACTCGCTGTAAGCTGACTGCCATAAAAGATAATTGCTCGATCTCATTTCGCCGCTGGTTCGGATAATCATATCCGGATCAGGGATTCCAGCCGTATAAAGGTTTTCTGCGATCATCTCCTCAGTGATGTCTTCTGCTTTCAGATTT
>Ga0366800_1037_pt1 | contig 20134 bp, 20 predicted proteins | sample BONcelN113001E14_FD_207034 | JGI IMG/M metagenome (GOLD analysis project Ga0366800, IMG submission 207034) | Enriched cells from coal bed in the Powder River Basin, Montana, United States - BONCAT cells N11 rep3 HSBNCT.N11.300.1.E14 ...
CCTGACTGCAGAATAGAATAAGGGACAAATGTAGTATAAGAGTCATCCATTGACATTCCTTCAAAAATACTGGTAGGGAATTCATAAACTCCTACGATGGTCAGATCCCTCATCTCATCATTTATTACCACACTTAAGAGCTCACCAACCGCATTTTCCTTATTGAAGAGGTTGAGCGCAGTTTTTCTGTCAATAATGATGCGGTCTTTGCTTCCCTCTATATCGCTCATGTTGAACATGCGGCCGTGGAGGATCGTCATATTTCTGAATTTATTATAGTCGGCGCCTATTCCGTACATATCCACTTTTCCTTCAACGCGGCCGACTTTTGTACTACTTTGACCTTCAACATTGGGAACAATATATAGGATATCTTCCGGAAATCTATCCTCTAATGCCTCAATATCCTCCGGCGTAAACAAATCGGACCCTTCAGCCCCGTCTTGAATCAGCTCCCAATTGAGATAGATGTACATATTATTCGTTCCATAATCCTCAAACTCCTTGCCTACCGCACTTTTTGCACTTGCGCCGATGGAGCTGATGGCGATGACCGAACTGATGCCAATGATGATACCCAGCATGGTTAGAATGGAGCGCATTTTATTGCTTTTGATCGCAGACAGGGCTAACAGGATATTTTCAAAAACCAGCATTAGCCCACCCCCTAATGGTTTGTTGACGCGCTGCACCGCGCATCTATTAATCAAGTCTTTTCGTTTGAAGCTGTGCAATGGTTTCCTGACTGAGCGTTGCCGCATTCAAGTTACGCATGGTTCCCAAAAAGAATGATTCCCCGACGTAACATTGACCGCATTCCAGCCGTTAGGCTGGCTTAATGATGCGCTCCGTCACGTGAAGGAGGGGAATCATTCTTTGTTTATTCGTATCGTAACGCCTCGATTGGATCCAGCTTTGCTGCCTTTCTTGCAGGATACAGTCCGAAGAACATACCGACCACGGCGGAGAAGCCTACCGCCAGGAGGATTACCTTTGGATCAATGACCACATCGATTTTCGCGAAGCTCATACCGACCGTCGCAATGGTGATTCCCAAAAGTGTCCCGATGACACCTCCGATGGCGGAGATGATGACGGACTCGATCAGAAACTGCATCAGAATATCCTTGGTTCTTGCGCCTAATGATTTTCTGATGCCGATCTCTCTTGTACGCTCGGTTACCGATACCAGCATAATATTCATAATGCCGATTCCGCCGACGACAAGGGAAATGGCGGCAATGGCCCCGATGGCAATGGATAGGGTGCCAAGGATATTATTGATGGTCGCCATCTGGGATTCGGCCGCTTCGAACATATAAAAATTGGGATCCTTGTCCTTGATACGCGACAGATATCTTTTAAATTCATTCCCCAGTACTTCCTGGTCCTTTTCTTCATTGGTGTATAATTCAACAGCCCAGTTTGACTTATCTCCGGTCTGTAGTATGGGAAAAGGAACATAGGTAGAGTAAGCCTCGCTCATAAACATAGAATCAAAAAGACTTGGCGGTACTTCAAAAACACCGACAACAGTCAGATCCTTCATCTCATTGTTGATGATCACGCCCAAGGTTTCCCCAACAGCATTTTCCTTGTTAAACAAGTTCAGCGCAGCCTTCTTCTCAATAACGATACGGTCCTTGTCTCCTTCCACATCGCTCTTGTTGATCATTCTGCCATGCAGGATTGTTATATTTTTCTTAAACTTTGCATAGTCGGTTCCAACGCCGTACATGCTGAGTTTTCCTTCAAGCCTTCCTACCTTTGTCTCGCTTTCCGCACTGATATAGGGGACGATGTACTTGATGTCTTCCGGAAATCTGGCCTGTAAGGCCTCAATATCCTCCGGCATGATAAGATCGGAGAATTCAACACCATCCTGGGTCATTTCCCAATTGAGGTACATGTACATGTTGTTCATTCCATATGCTTCAAATTCTTTCCCTACCACACCCTTTGCGCTGTCTCCGATGGAGGTAATGGCGATGACCGAGCTAATGCCGATGATAATTCCAAGCATTGTCAGGAAGGAGCGCATTTTATTGCTTCTGATTGATGTCAATGCCAACAGAATATTTTCAAAAACTAACATGTTCCTACCTCCTTGGTGACCTCATCTTTGATGATGTGTCCGTCCTTGAAGGTGATGATACGGTGGGTGAATTCAGCAATATCACGTTCATGGGTTACGATGATCACCGTGTTGCCTTCTCGATTTAACCTGCAAAAGATTTCCATAATTTCGATGGAGGACTGGGAATCAAGATTTCCTGTGGGTTCATCCGCCAGAATAATATGGGGCTTGTTGGCCAAAGCTCTTGCGATGGCAACTCTCTGTTTTTGCCCGCCGGAAAGCTCATTTGGCATATGCTGGGCGCGGTCTTCCAGGCCAACATTTTTTAGCAGCTCCAGCGCTCTTTCTTTTCTTTCATCCGTACCAATTCTCCCATAAACCATGGGCAGCTCCACATTTTTCAATGCGCTGGTCCGGGAGATCAGGTTGAAGGATTGAAAAACGAAGCCGATCTGTTTATTACGGACAGCGGACAGTTCATTGTCGCTCTTCTCCTTAACATCGATGTTCTCTAGGTAATAATGCCCCTCAGTGGGACGATCTAGGCAGCCGATGATATTCATCAAAGTCGACTTTCCAGAGCCGGAAGCCCCCATGATTGCGATAAATTCACCCTTATGTATGGTCAGATCGATTGACTTCAGCGCTGCTACCTGGATTTCTCCGGTATCATAGATCTTACTCAGACCTTCCATTCTTATAATTTCATCTGTCATAGCTGTCCCCCTTACACTTCTGGTGCAGGAGCAACTTCCATACCATCCGTCATATCGAACGTTGGATTCAGCACGACCATGTCACCGGTCTTCAACTTGCCGGAAAGAATCTCCACATGGAAATCACCCTCGATCCCAAGCGTAACGGTAACTTTTTTAAGCATAGTGCCGTCCAAAACCATGACATAACTCTCTTCAGTAGTCGGATCCTCCAGGATGGAATCAATGGGTACGGATAATACATCCGTTTTCTTATCGATCTCTATTTCAGCCTTTGCGGTAACGCCGGCAATCAATTTTACATTCCCTTTTTTCACGTCAATTTGAACCGGAATGACCATTTCCTTTGAAGTAGCATCCTTCAGCTCTCCTGTCGGGGAGATCCTGGATACGGTACCTTCCACACGATCACCGCCGAGCACCTCGGCCGTTATGCTAACCGTTTGGCCAACCTGAATTTTGCTGATATCGTATTCACTGATTCTGACGTCCATTTTCAGATTCTGCAGATCCTCAACGACGAACATAGACTCTGCATTTTCTGTATCATTGGCATATCGGCCGATGTTCACGTTGACCCTTGTGACGGTGCCATCGATAGGGCTTTTGATATTGACCTTGTCTGCAATATTGAAGGAGTTTAAAGTAATCCTGTCATTTTCGTATTGACTTTGCGCACGAAGATAAGCTTCCTTGGAAATGGCTCCCTGCTCATAGAGCGCTTTGGAAGCTTCATAATTGAACTTTGACTCTTTCAGCGCAGTCGACGCTTTCTGATAATCATCCTGTAAATCTTCTGAATCCAGTACGGCTAGTACCTGATCCTTTTTAACGACATCGCCCTCTTCGACCAGAATTGAAACGATCTCATAATTCAGTGATGTGGCAACATCTGCTTTCTGGGATCCCTGAATGGTTCCCTTTATGGAAACAGTTTGCTCAATGTCCATTTTTTCGACAGATCCGGTGGTGACAGCAAGGGCAGGTTCACCGCCAGATAACATTTTTGGGACAATTAAAATTAAAGCAAGAACTAGAACGACGATCACCGCAATGAGGATCCTCTTCTTTTTCTTGGACATGGGTTTTCTGACTTTCTTAACTTTAACTGGTTTTTCTCCCCCGTTTTCTGCATCATTAACTCTTTTCCGAAACATAAATACCTCCTATGAATTGACTTTCTAGTATAAAACCTTAACTGTACGATACATAGCACATTATACTATAACGAATTATTACATAAATTGTCTTCACAATTTATGATGCAATGGTTTCTAAGGCAAGCCGTAAAATACCTGAATTATTATAACATATTTTTCCTTCTTATATTTTTACGTTTTTATTAAGAATGTCAATTTTATTACTTATTACGGGGAAAAATAGAAGATAGGTTGTGCATCAAAACATTTTTAGTGTATAATATTAAGAATTGATATAAAAAAATGCATTTATTGACAATGCTCCAATTGGGGGAGAAGGAGGAAAAGCAATGCCGACACCAAATCCAGTTGCATTTACGGTTTTCGGGTTCGAAATTATGTGGTACGGAATTATCATTGCGGCCGCTATGGTTCTGGCAGTAATGATCATATACCGGAGAGCGCCCATTCATCATATCTCTTCGGAAAAATCTCTGGACTTTATTCTGGTAGCAGTTCCCATGGGCGTCATAGGAGCCAGGTTCTACTTTGTTTTATTTAATTGGGATAACTATGCAGGGGATTTCTATAAGATGATCAATATCAGAAATGGAGGCCTGGCGATCCACGGTGGCCTTATTCTGGGGGTTTTGACTGCAATACTGCTGTGTAAGCTTTGGGATATCAAACCGTTTAATCTTTTGGACCTGACTGCACCGGCTATCGCCATTGCTCAATCCATCGGACGCTGGGGAAATTACTTCAACCAAGAGGCCCACGGCGGACCAACCGATCTCCCATGGGCAATTTCAGTCAATGGACAGATGGTGCACCCCACATTTTTATATGAGTCCATTTGGTGCTTCCTTTTATTTTTGGTGCTCATTTTTATTGACAATAATCGCAAATTTGAAGGACAGATCTTCCTGCTTTATGGAATCCTGTATTCCTTTGAGCGATTCTTTGTGGAAGGGCTCCGTACGGATAGTTTGATGATCGGGCCGTTTAGACAAGCACAGATTTTTAGTGCAGCTATATTTGTTATCTTCCTCTTCGCATATTTCATTTTAAGAAGGAGAAACAAATACAAGAACAGAATTTTTTATTAAATTAGGAAATATTTATTACTATCTAGAGGAGAAAATATGAAATTAGGTATTGTTGGGCTTCCCAATGTTGGGAAGAGCACACTTTTTAATGCAATAACGAAAGCCGGCGCGGAAGCGGCAAACTATCCCTTCTGTACCATCGAGCCGAATGTGGGTGTTGTTACCGTTCCCGATGAAAGACTCAAAGTGCTTCATGAGATGTATGATTCGAAGAAAACCGTCTATACATCCATTGAGTTTTATGATATAGCGGGTTTGGTAAAAGGGGCGTCAAATGGTGAGGGCCTGGGCAACAAATTCCTGGGACATATCCGGGAGGTGGCTGCCATCGTTCATGTGGTAAGATGTTTTGATGATCCGAATGTTGTCCATGTGGACGGAAGGATCGATCCGCTTTCCGATATCGAAATCATCAATACGGAGCTCATCCTGTCGGACATGGAGGTAATTGATCGAAGACTTCATAAAGCACAGAAAAACCTGAAAGGCGACAAGAGCTTACAGAATGAAATAGACGTATTAACGATGATAAAGGAAACGGTGGAGAAAGGATTATCTGCCAGAACCCTTGATTTTAATGAGGAAGAATATGAATTTGTAAAATCATTGGATTTACTTTCCTTTAAGCCAATTATATACGCGGCGAATGTTTCTGAAGAAGAGGCTGCTGCCGGCGAAGATAATGATTATGTAAAGACTGTACGCGAATTTGCGGCCACTGAGGGCTCCGACGTCGTTGTGATTAGTGCGAAGCTGGAATCGGAAATCGCTGAGCTGGAGGATGATGAGAAATCAGCCTTCCTTGAGGAAATGGGAATCACCGAATCTGGACTGGATAAACTGATAAGGGCTTCCTATCATCTGCTTGACTTGATATCCTTCCTGACCGCAGGTCCCCAAGAGGTTCGCGCCTGGACCATTCGAAGAGGAGCAAAGGCTCCGCAGGCCGCCGGAAGGATACATACGGACTTTGAACGCGGCTTCATCCGAGCGGAGACCATTGCATATAACGATCTGATACAGTGTGGAGGAAATCTTGTAACGGCCAAGGAAAAAGGACTGGTCCGTTCGGAAGGCAAGGAATATGTGGTTAAGGACGGTGACGTGATCCTGTTCCGATTTAATGTATAAGGTAAAGTATGTAAAAAATAGCAACATCAATTTTGGGAGCTTCGGCTCCCTATTTTTCTTGGAACAAACTCTGTCTATCGGTTTTTCCGGCTCCAATTATAATAATCGAAAGAACCGTATTGACAACAATAAGGAAGTTTGTTATTATGGATATTATAGTTAGTTGAAACTAACTATAATATCCATAACGGCGTCGCGCCGTTTTTATTTTAACGGATGGTTAGTTAAAACTAACTGAAGGAATCGAGGTGAAATCATGAGTGTAGTTATAGTTGGTGGAAATGAATGTATGGAGTGTAGGTATAAAGAAATATGCAGCAAATATGGCTTTGAGGCTAAGGTTTTCACAAAGGAAAACGGTTCCTTGAAAAAGAAAATGGGGACCCCGGATCTGTTAATTTTATTCACAAATACAGTTTCCCATAAGATGATTTCCGGCGTGGTACAGGAAGCGAAACGAAACGGTATTCCGATTGCCCGCAGCCATTCAAGCAGTACGAGTGCATTGAACGGCATCTTTAGTCAACTATGTTCTTAGATGAGGGAGAGAAAGATATGCTGGAAAGATTATTGATCACGCATTGCTCACCGACGTTGGCGGGAATCAAAACAGGAAACCTCTTTTGCTGCCGTTTTACATCGATTGAAGAGCTGGCGCTTCAGCTGCAGGATGCAAACAGAAAACTCAACAGCAAGGGGATTTATCTTGAAGTACTGCGCATTCAAAATTTAAGCACGCTGATCCTGGCATACCGCCCTAAGTATTTGGTTAGGGATCTAGGAAAAAGCGGCGTAGAGATTTTTCTTAAGCAACTTGGATATGCGAAGCTCGATCCGGGATGCGCAATTTCAATGCTGAAAGAGTGTTTTTCCGCGCAATCCGATTTCCCTCATGAAATTGGGTTGTTTCTCGGCTACCCCCTGAATGACGTAATCGGATTCATTGAAAACGAAGGACAAAATTCCAAAAATGCGGGTTGTTGGAAAGTATACCGCAATGAAAGGGAAAAAGATTGCGCTCTTTGGCTCTTACGGCTGGGGCGATGGTGAGTGGATGCGAAATTGGGAAGAGACTTGCCGCAAAGATGGCGCTTATTTTGTCGATGATTATGTCATATGCAATGAAGATCCGGATGAAGGGGCAGACGAAGCTTGCCGGTCAATGGGTCAGGCGTTGGCACAATAATATTGAAAAAACTGAGCGGGTATAACCAGGGGTATACCCGCTCAGTTTTTTTGCATAGGCGAATTCGTTATTCACCTTTTAATATTATTTACTTTCTTTCAAATGCTTTTTTATGGCGTTGAAGCTGTCGGTGCTGATTACATGTTCCATTCGGCAGGCATCTTCAATGGCAATGTCTGGATTCACTCCTAAGTGGATGAGCCAATCAGAGATGAGGGTATGCCGTTCGTACATGGTTTCAGCAATTTCTTTTCCTTTTTCGGTCAGAGTAATCGATCCATCGCTGTCCATATTGATATATCCGTTTTCACGCAGATTCTTCATAGCCACACTGACACTCGGCTTTGTATAGTCGAGCTTGCTAGCAATATCAATGGATCTTACACAATGATTCTTTTGGTTTAAAATCAGAATCGTTTCAAGGTACATCTCGGCTGATTCCTGCATTTTCAATTTTATCATCTCCTAACAAACGGTTACATGCCACTAACCAAAGAATACCACAGCATCCGGCGGAAAGCAATAAAGATAGAGCGGAATGAAACGAGAATGAAAAGTGGTGAAGGATTGCGAGAGATTGATTGACAATTAAGTTAACGCATGCTAACCTAACTGTGGTTAGGCACAACTAACTTGTTTTTCTATAAGCAAAGACAGCTACTGCTGCGGCATAATGGGGGTTTTTATGAAAATAACCGCAACACAAATTCGATATCTATTATCCATTTATCAGTTATATAAAAACGGCGTCGTTCGTTCTTCGGATATAGCAGACAGCCTTGATGTCAGCAGACCAAGCGCCCACAGGATGGTTGGTCTGCTGAAAATAAATTTATTGCAGCTTACGATTCCTGATAAATATTAAAAAAAAATACAAAAAATAAAATAATTTTTATATATTTATTTGCAGGGTTTGATTTACCATATGTTTGTAAAGACTTCATAAAGGAATAGCACAATTATTAGGATATGGGGCCGATTTTTAAAAAATGAAAAACTATATAGAAGAGGAAGGTAAAAGATGTCTGGTTTAAGAGAGCGAAATAAAGAGAGATTACGAAAAAGCATTGCTGGAGATATGCCTGACGCACATGCGTGTTTTAATTTCTATACCTATCCATTTTTTCATGAAGTGACGAAGGTGCCATTAAACGAATATTTCCATAATCCCAGGACTATGCTTGAATCACAGCTTGAGGTTTATGAACAGTTGGAAAAATGCGGCGACTTTGCCCCGGATCTAGGATCTGTGCCAGAGAGCAGTTGTCTTGGAGGTCCGGTAAGGTTTGATGACAAAGGCTTTATTTCGGTGCATGAATTAGGTATTAACGATATCGATGATGTGATAAAGTTAAAGCCTGGAGATCCTTATGGAGGCAGTTATATGACTAGGGTTTTAGAAACTCTTGAGTATATGGTAGAGCATGCTCCAAAAGGTTATAAGGTGAATCCTCCTGCATTGATGGGACCTTTTACAGTGGCAGCACAATTGAGAGGAATCGGTGACTTCTGTGCGGATACGATTTGTGAGCCGGAATTGGTTGATGCGCTGCTTGAGATTGTAATTGAAACGCAGGTAAACTATTTAAAGGCGCAGGAAAAAATTCTTGGAAAGCTTGACCATGTCCTGGTATGTGATGACCTGGCCGCATTCTTGAGTGAGGAAGACTATCGCAGATTGATTATACCCACCTATGACAAGGTATTTGGCCATTTTCCAGACACCCAGAGATGGTATCACAATGATGCCGATGCCAAGCATCTGATCACAGCCGTTTCGGATGCAGGTATGGCCGCATGGCAATATGGTCCAAGTGTTGATCCGATAATAGGAGTAACGGGCACACAAGGGAAGGTTACAATGCTTGGCGGTATCATGCCAACGGATTTTGCGCGATATAGTGTAGACGAAACCATAGAGGTATGTAATCGACTTATAGATACTTTTGGAGGCAATCCTAAATTTGTATTAAGTGCAGGAGGGTCAATTAACCAGACTCCTATTGAAAATCTTTTGGCCATGTTTCATGTGGCAGATGAAAGAAAAATAAAATAAGAAAGATAAAACACAGCGCCCACTTTATGTGGGCGCTGTGCGATTGCAACTAAAGCTGAGGTAACCGAAATGACACATCAAGCACTTATGAAGCCATTTGCAAACCTAACCGCCTGATGAGTCTGCGTTATATTTATTAAAAAACTTAGGAGATAATGGTATGCATAGGATCCGATTTAAAACAAGTGGAAAAAATGATATTCTCTGCTCTGCTGAACCAAATAAAACTCTTTTGGCTGCAGCGCAAGAGGCAGGCGTAGTTATAAATGCACCTTGCGGCGGCAAGGGAACCTGTGGGAAGTGCTTGGTACGAATTGAATCAGAACTGAAAAACGGCAGCTTCAAAGCTTGTGAAACCTCTGTTGACTGTGAGATAACAGTTTACCTAGATCATTCAAATCTGAAGAACACGCTCTTGGAGGATGCTGGGATTATAACCACAAAAAATCTTTCGGAGTACGCTAAATTTGCAATGGCCTTTGATATCGGGACAACCACCATAGTGGGGTATCTGATCGATATGAGGATGGGGGAGATTTTTTATACAACAAGCATACTCAACCCGCAGATTTCTTTTGGTGCAGATGTAATCACCAGATTAAATTATGCCAAGGAAAATGGCGGAGATAAGCTGACCGAATTATTAAGAAGTGCCATCAATTCCATGATAGAAGAAGCGGTAGCGCATACTTTGATCAATATAAATCAGATTCAATTGGTTTGTGTTGTTGGAAATACCTGTATGCATCATTTTTTTCATGGGATTTCCACGGATTCCTTATGCCAGGCCCCCTTTTCTGCAACGATTACTGAGGCTTTGGTGAACCGTGCTGTGGACTGCGGCATACGGATTCGTCCGGAAGGTATCGTAAAAGCATTGCCCAATATAGGAAGTTTTGTGGGAGCTGATACGGTAAGCGCGCTGCTGGCATGTGAACTTCATGAAACGAGAGACAACTTTTTGTTGATAGATATCGGCACAAATGGAGAGTTGGTAATGGGTTCAAAAGGGAGAATGCTTGCCTGTTCTGCTGCGGCAGGCCCTGCTTTTGAAGGAGCCAAAATAGATTGCGGAATGCGAGGTGAAAAAGGTGCAATTGATCATGCCGTCTGGGAGGATGGCAGGCTGAAAGTATCCGTCATTGGTGATGGAAAGCCGGTTGGTATTTGTGGATCAGGTGTTGTGGATGTGATAGCCTGTTTAACGAAAGAAGGCATTATAGATGAAACGGGCCTCATAACGGTGCCGGAAGTATTCGATGGGAAAAAAGTCTATATCATAGTATCCGGACAAGAAAGCGGTATCGGTGCTCCCATATATCTCAGCCAGCAGGATGTCAGAGAAGTACAGCTGGCAAAAGGGGCCATTGCAGCGGCGATCATAATGATGTCAAACGAGCTGGCTCTTGAAATCAGTCACATAGAAACAGTATATTTGGCCGGTGCATTCGGAAACTATATGGACGCTGAAAATGCTTGCAGGATAGGCATGATATTGCCGGCTTTGAAGGATAAAATAATAAATATTGGAAATGCAGCAGGGGAAGGTGCTCGACGTGCAGCGATCGATCCCAATGAATATGCCCGAGCAATCGCTTTAGCAAAAAAGGTTGAGTTTATAGAGCTGGCCAACAATATAGCATTTCAGAACTGCTTTTGTGAGCAGATGGGATTTGAACAGGAATAACGATCATTCGATGGGTATGGCACGAAAAAGGTCAGGGTCAAAGGTGTTGATAATGGTATGTTTTGGTGGACATATAACAAAATCATCCTTGTCCCAGGGGCCGTTCATTAAGCGATGGAAGAGTGTCATACTGCCTTCGATTTGCGTATAATTCCAATCAAAATCATCTGCAGCAGACCGTACATATTCAATGTGGTCATTACATTGAAAAATCGGACTGCAAATATAAGCCGCATGGCAGTACTTATTCATCCAGCTGTTCGTTGCCTGTAAGAGATATTCGGCATTTTCTATCCCATATAAGCTTTCGTAATGCTTAAGCAATAAATCATAATTTTTCCTCGAAGGTGTAAAAGCGTTCTCTATCCAGCCGGAGGTATACCAATATGTTCCCGGATACTTGGATGCGCAGGAATAATATTGACTGCTTGAGCCCAGAAAGAGTGAGATGCAATCCTCGCATTTTGGAATTACCAGTGGGATACTTCTGCTTTGAAGACCGATTACTCCTTTCGAGCATAACCCATACCCGATACAGATCATATCGAAGCCTTTGCGGGGAATCTCCGATGCTGCAGTGATTTCTATGGAGTCAATGATTCTCTGTAGTTCCGCTCTGATCTGCTCAGGGGTATCATGCAGTTCTTGATCCAGCCACCAGGTTCGATAACTGTTTTCACTTTGATATATCTCATAACTTATCTCTCGGCTCATTACCATGCAGCCAATGAATGCAATTCTCATAAGACCTCCCGAATATATAAACGATTGAATAGATACTTGGTTTGTTATAAACTATACGTTGTGATGAAGGAAACGGCGTATCGTTTTTGCTGAGACATTCAAGTGCTGAAGGGATTATGATTGCACAGCAGTATCTATCATATCAATAATGGAAAGAATAATAAATGTTTTTTAGAAAGTTATTCTGATCATATGAAAGAATGAATTGCAGGGAGAACCAAAATGGAGCAAAAGTTAATCGAAAAATGTTATGCATATTGTTTGCATTTTACAGGTCTAACAGGAATCGAAAGTGCAATTATAGATATATCCGGAGAACCTAGAATGCAGCCCATAACACAAAAAAGATTTTGCGATCTTTGTGTTTTTGAAAAAAAAGATGAGCTTGCTACTCACACTTATGGATGCAATGAATCTTTTCGATGGAACGGAAAGTATATATATTATTGCCCAATCGGCTTGATTTTCGTAAATTCCGCAATTGTAGATGAAAAGGGATCCCTGGTGGGAGCAATGCTCATGGGACCTATTTTAATGGGCGACTTAGAAGATGTCGAGGAAGAGATTAAATATGAATCAATGAAAGAATCGATGAAATCATTGCCGGCATTGAAGCCTGAACAGGTCAGAAACCTTTCTGAACTATTACATGCGGTGTCCTTGCAGATTCTTGCTTCGGAAGGATACCTGCCTCTAAAATTTTCCTATGATCAGGCAGAGCTGCTGAATACGATGCATGATATGATGAAGAAATATGGGAATCACCAGGGAAAACCTTTGTACCCGATCGAGGCGGAAAATAAACTGAAGCAAATGATAATTATGGGAGATAAGGATGCTTCCCGGAAGCTGCTCAATGAATTGCTGGGAGATGTTTACTTTAGCGCGGGCCTCGATATAGAGGAAATCAAGGGACGTGTTATGGAGCTGGTTGCTGTAGTTTCCAGAACTGTCATTGCAGCAGGGGCCGATCCCAGGCAGATATTTGGCTTTAATGATGCAAATATCAGAGCAATTGATGAGATAAAGGATCTGGAGGAATTAAACTTTTGGCTCAATGGAATCATACATCGCTTTATCAGCAGCACTTTAGATTTGGCTGATGCAAAGCATTCGGATGCAATCCATAAAGTGATAAATTATGTCAGGAACAACTACCACAACAAAATAAGCTTAACTGAAATTTCAGATCACGTATATTTAAGCAAATCCTATTTAAGCACAACCTTTAAGGATGAAATGGGGCTGAGCATCACGGATTATACCAATAAATTCCGAATAGAAAAAAGTAAGGCCTTGCTTGCTGAATCAGAAATGACATTAATTGAAATTGCTTTCTTTTGCGGATTTGAAGATCAGAGTTATTTTACAAAGATTTTCAAGAAGGTAACGGGGGTATCCCCCAAAAAATATAGAGAAACAAGAGACCAAAATAAAATACAAAAAAGTGAAACAATTTTATATAAATGAACAAGGGTTTTTCATTAATATAGACTTAAAGATAAAGAATCTGCAATTGTAGATAACAGATAACGTGAAAGGAAAGATAGTGATGACAGAAATTGTTCATGAGATCAGTGAATTATTACAGCAAGGCAAGGTTCCCAAGGTAAAAGAATTGGTACAGAAAGCCCTAGACGAAGGTGTCGCTCCACAGGATATTTTAAATAATGGCTTGCTAGGCGGCCTGGATATCATTGGAGGCAAGTTTAAACGAAATGAGGTTTTTGTGCCGCAGGTACTGATTGCCGCCAGAGCTATGAATGCCGGTGTTGAAATATTAAAGCCATATATGATGGCAGAGGGTTTTGAGGAAAAAGGTACCGTGATTCTGGGTACGGTAAAAGGCGATTTGCATGACATTGGGAAGAACATAGTTAAGACAATGTTTGAGGGAAAAGGCTTGAAGGTGATAGATTTAGGCGTTGATGTTTCAGCAGATAGGTTCTTTGAGGCAGCGGAAGAAAATCAAGCCAAGATCGTAGCTTGTTCTGCGTTGTTGACTACGACAATGGCAGAATTAAAAACGGTAGTTGAGACCTTTGCTGGAAAGGGTGCAAGAGATAAATATAAGATCATGATTGGTGGAGCTCCGGTCAACCAGGATTTCTGCGACTTGATTGGTGCAGACTGTTACACACCGGATGCAACTACTGCAGCAGAAGCAGCTGTAAAGTTTTGCTTATAAATAGGGTGATGAAGATGGAAAAAAATATGAAAAAATGGGTAGAAGAACAAATTGCCTGCAAGACAAAAAAAGCGGTTCCGGTGCTTTCCTTCCCTGCGATCACCTTGATGGGCATTACAGTTAAGGAGCTCATCACCGATAGTGGAAAGCAAGCGGAAGCAATGCGCCTTGTTGCCCAAAAAGTAGATACCGGAGCTGCGGTTAGCTTGATGGATTTATCAGTGGAAGCCGAAGCCTTTGGTTCTAAAATAAGAGTGTCCGATGATGAGGTCCCTACTGTAATTGGATCTGTCATCTCCACATTGGAAGAGGCAGAAGCTTTACCGATTCCAAAGGTAGGTGCGGGAAGAACGGGATTATATATTGACGCAATAAAAAAAGCAACGCAGTCGATTACAGACCGGCCGGTCTTTGCAGGCTGTATCGGACCATTTTCCCTGTCGGGAAGGCTGATGGATGTCTCTGAAATCATGGTAAACTGTTATATGGAACCTGAAATGGTTCGGGTTACATTGGAAAAAGCAACCCGGTTTATTATTGACTATATTAAAGGATATAAGGAAGCTGGAGCGAATGGAATTATTATGGCAGAGCCTTTGGCTGGCTTACTGTCGCCGGATTTAATCGAAGAATTCTCGTCAAATTATGTTCGTAAAATCAGCGATGCGGTTAAAGATGATAACTTCCTGTTTGTTTACCATAATTGCGGTAATAATGTGATTGCATTGTTGGATTCGATCAAGGAAATAGGAGCGGATATATACCATTTCGGAAATGCAGTCGATATGGAGAAAGCTTTAAAGGAACTGCCGAACGAGGTGCTTGTTATGGGCAATGTAGACCCTGCAGGCTGCTTAAAAAATGGTACGGTGGAGTCTATCAAACAAACAACCTTGGCATTGATGGATCAATGCTGCCGGTATGATAACTTCATTATATCATCTGGATGTGATATCCCTCCAATGACAAGCTGGGAAAATATAGAAGCTTTTTTTGAAGCAGTCGAAACTTATTATTTAAATACCGATTCATAGCGAATCTACCCCTTGATCATGGTAGCCCACAAACCAAATCGTGTCTTGCGTCAATGCGGAAATTCCCGTGTTGGCGCCTTTTCTATAGATAATATATTGGAAATTTTTACGTAATAAAGACAGATGAATAAAAGGTTGTTGTAAACTTGTCATAATGCTATAATGCAATAGTGTCAGCCAGGAGCAGCAGAAAAAAGGATTACAGGGTGGTTAAATATGGCGATCTCAACAGATATGATTTTTGAAATATTGGAAGCTTCATACGATGGTATTTGGATAACAGATGGAGCCGGTAAAATATTGTATGCGAATTCCGCAAATACTGAGTTGCTGGGAATCAGCAAGGAGTATCTTGAGAATAAAACGACGCAGAATTTGCTGGATGATAAGCTCTTCTCGGATTCTGTTATTCTTGAAGTTTTAAAAACGAAAAAACAGGCATCGAAGATCAGTCATAATTACAGAACTAATTTAGTTGTACTCGCAACTGCCACACCAATTTTTGACAAGATGGGTGAAATCAAGTATATCCTGAATAATGTGCGAAATATTACCGAACTCAATGCGCTGCAAAGCAAATTGAGAGATAAAGATGAAATAATCCGTATGCAGAAAATGGAATTGGCTGATATGAAGGCGAAAATGGGAATCGGCAGTATCATTGCCCATAGCAAGTCTTTTTTGCAATCCGTTGAGCTGGCCCAGCGTGTTGCTCGTTTTGGAGATTCAACGGTATTGATCTCTGGAGAATCCGGGACGGGAAAAGAACTGATTGCAGATATCATAGTAAGTAATAGTGATAGAGCACAAAAGCCCTTCATAAAAATAAATTGTGGTGCAATTCCTGAAAATCTATTAGAATCAGAACTGTTTGGATATGAAAAAGGAGCTTTTACAGGTGCAGATTCCAAGGGCAAGAAAGGTCTGTTTGAGTTGGCAAACGGGGGAACGATTTTCCTTGACGAAATAGGCGATCTGCGTCTGCATCTTCAGGTTAAGCTGCTGCGCGTACTGCAGCAAAAGCAAATCCAGAGGCTTGGAGGTTCGGAGCCGATTCTGCTGGATGTTAGAGTGATCACTGCCACTCATCGGGATCTTGAGAAAATGATAAAGGAAGATATGTTCCGTGAAGATTTATACTACAGGCTGAATGTTGTGACGATTCATATTGCACCTCTTCGAGAAAGAACCGAGGACATTATGCCTTTGGTTCAATACTATTTGGATTTTTTTAACAAAAAGTATGGTACAAATAAAAAGGTTAGTGCTAATACTGTGAGCTATTTTGAGAGATATCCTTGGCATGGAAATGTTAGAGAGCTAGAGAATCTGATAGAGAATATGGTGATCACTACCCCGGAAAATATTATTGAGAAAGATTATTTGCCCAATAAGTTTTTCGTTGAAGGCCGGGACAATTCTGTTAATATTTCAGATATCATGCCTTTGAAAAAAGCTATAAGGATTGTTGAAAAAGAGCTGATCGAGAAAGCCTTGGAGAAATATGGTTCTATAAGAAAGGCTGCAAAGGTATTGGATATCAATGCATCCACAATTGTGCGTAAATTACAGAGTTACCAACCACCTAAATAGAAGAATTGGCGGAGAAGAGAAAAATTAATAAGCGGAATATTAATCAAAGACAAAGACAGAATGGATGTTAGTCGTTGTCTTTTTGTTTTTTTAGGAATACCTGAGATAAGTATCCAAATATTACAAGGGATGGCATAGATATTGCACTACTTGTTTATGGCTTGTCAGATTGGTGAACTGAAATTCGATCAGATTGTAAGGTCCATTTGGCCATGGATCGGGGTAATGGTTGTTGTATTATTGGTCATAACCTATTCCAAACATTTCCTTGGTATTGCCAAGACTGTTGGGGATACCGGTATAATAGCCTGATTTAATAAAAAAAGATCGAGTGTTGCATTTGTGCAACGGGCGCTGCACAGACACACCAAAAGACGACAAGAATCCAATAAGAGCCCAACCGAGAGAACCATAAAATTAGAATAATAAATTCCCCCTACCTTTTTAAAGGGTCGAAATCGTTGGAAAATAGATATGTTTAATTAAAATTGCAAAAATAAACTAGAAGAAACAGAAAGCTGGCATAATATTTGCATTTTAGTTTATCAACAAGAACTGAAATGAGGTACTCTAATGAGTTTATTAAAACAATTGGAGCTCTGCATGTTGAATAAAAACCAGCTGGCCTTAGTCTGGCTGGGGCAGGCGGGCTTCATAATAAAGGATTATGAAGGCACGAAGTTGGCGATTGATCCATATTTAAGCAATTGCGGAGAAAGACTTAAAAACTTTGTAAGAATAGGGCCTGCATTGATCAGGGCTGAAGAACTTGAGGTTGATGAATATTTTGTTACCCATAAACACTTTGATCATTTTGACTACGATACCATTCCTGTAGTGGCGGCAAAGAATGCCACAAGATTTTGGGGACCGATTTCATGTGTGGAAGAATATAACAGGTGCATTGAGGGCGGTAACATGAATTTGTTGCCAGAGGATATGACGTCAGTCACTGAAAATATCAGAGTGAGGAAAACCTTCGCTGATCATGGAGACCTAGAACCAAATGCGGTTGGTATCTGGCTGGAAATAGGAGAATTCAGGATATACATAACTGGAGATACAGCGTATCGACCAGAACAAATGACTTGGGTCAGGAATTCGAATCCGGATATTATGATTGCCTCCGTGAATGGAGAATTTGGTAATCTCACGGCAGAAGAAGGGGTATCCTTGGCTAATTATACTGGAGCCAAGCATATGATACCGTGCCATTTCTGGACCTTTGTAGAGCATAAGGGTAGGCCGGATTTATTATGGGAGGCCATGCGCGTTAATGGGAAAGAAACAAGGCTACACTTTCTTACGGCAGGCAACCTTTATGTCTGTGAAAAAAAGGAAGATGGAAAATCGGAGATATTTAAGTATATAGGAGCAACCGAGAGGAGTGGAAGTATCAATGAAAGTATTGAAGATTTTGGAACCGCAGAAAATGCAAATTGTGGAGGAACCATTACCGAAGTTAGAAAATGATAATGAAGTGCTGATTGAGATCCATTATAGCGGTATTTGTAAATCTGATTTGGAATTACTTCGAGGAACGCATCCACATCTTGTGAACAAAAATGCCTTTTATCCAATTATTCCAGGTCATGAGTGGTCTGGAGTCATCGTCCAATTGGGAGCTCGTGTTAACGAGTTTAAAATTGGGGACCGGGTCGTCGGGGATGTGAGCTTAGGGTGCGGCTGCTGTGAGATGTGCAAAACGGGCAAGTTCAATTTATGCCCATCCAGAGAGGTGATTGGTTCCTACAGAAATAGACAGGGTTCCTTTGCTGAATATCTTCGAACTCATAAGAGGAGTATTTATAAGGTACCAGAAGGATTGTCTATGGCCGCTGCAGCTACTGTTGAACCAGCTGCTACTGCTGCCTACGCAGTGAAAAGATCAAAGGTTAAGTACGGGGACAAGGTTCTAATAATTGGGGACGGTCCTATCGGACTATTTGCTGTTCAAGCTGCAAAAACTGTTGGTGCATCCATGGTAATGCTGATTGGCAGTTGGCCTGAAAAAATCGAGATTGCATTAGAAATTGGTGCAGATTATGGCTTTAGCTATCGCACAGGAGATGCAGTCGACAAGGCAAAGGAGGTCATGGGGGATACACAATTTGATGTAATCATTGAGACTTCTGGGAACAGCTCTTCAATCAATCAAGCGATTAAGCTAATAAAACCATCGGGCACAATCGGTATGGTGAGTTTTTATGGAGGCCCGGTCGAGATCAATATGAACGATGTCATCACAAAGGATGCAGAGCTTCAAGGAATCTTGGCCAGCCCAAATATGTTCGCACCAACACTACTGGCTATGAGCACGGGTAAAATCAAAGCAGAGCCGCTTATTACACATATTGTTGATTTCGAAGAAATCAATAAAGGTTTTCAGATTGCTGAAAACCGTGAGGAATTGAGTGTGAAAATATTAGTGAAGATGAAGGATTAGGAAGCGCAAATCTTCAGAAAGGGAAAAAATGAGTAAAATCAGCTTACGCCAAAGATTGAATCAAAACGAGCTTGTAATTGGTGCATTTATGAAGTGTTCTGATCCTTGTGTTGCTGAGCTTTTGGGAGAAAGCGGACTAGATTTCTTTGTATTGGATAATGAGCATGTATCCCTGAATAAAGAAAATATAACAAATATTATTAGGGCAGCACAACTATATGACATCTCTCCCATCGTTCGAGTAATGAAAAACGAACAAAGCAATATTTTGCAGGCGCTTGATTCTGGGGCTGCCGGAATTCAGGTTCCCAATGTGGATACAGGGGAGCAAGCACAGGAACTACAGTCCTATGCAAAGTACTTTCCCATTGGATCCAGAGGGTTTTCTCCTAATGTGCGCGCCGCCAAATATGGTTCTATTGGAATCAATGAATATATCGATTGGGCCAACCAAAACACACTTGTTGTGGCACACATAGAAACGGTTGAAGGCTATAAAAATCTTGAGGACATTCTCAAGGTGGAAGCAATCGATACCATCTTTATTGGGCCGATGGACTTGTCTCAATCTTTTGGATTTGTTGGTGAAACGGAGAATCCAATTCTTGTTGAGTGCGTTAAGGATATTACCAAAAGGGCTCTTGCGGCAGGCAAATCAGTGGGAACCGTATGTGCGGTTGCTAACCTTACCAAATATGTTGAAATGGGTATGAGATATCTTCTGGTTGGAAATGATCAGAGTGCAATATTAAATCATTTCAAATCTGTTGTGAGGCAGGTGAAGGAAGGATAAAAGATGAAAATATTAGTCACAGAAAGTATTGATCAAGGCGGACTTGAATTGCTCTCTGAAGTCGGAGAAGTCATTTATGGAACAGGAACCGATGAGGAAACCATTCTAAGAGAAGGGGCCGATGCAGATGCAATTTTAGTAAGAGTAGCAAAGATTACCTCTAGGATTATTCATGGACTGCCTAATCTAAAGGTTGTGGCCAAGCATGGTATTGGGGTGGATAATATCGATGTCT